>VOFH01000089.1_pt1 | contig 230168 bp, 280 predicted proteins | sample 5384091 | NCBI WGS metagenome assembly VOFH01 (sample SAMN12384727, study PRJNA508395) | human gut metagenome | isolation source: healthy gut G | host: Homo sapiens | reverse complement strand
AGCAACTGCTGCAAGAGTGAGAAGATAAAAGCTGTCATCTTCGACCTTGGTATCCTTTACTTCCTGCCTCACAGTTCCAACCTTATAGAACTTTCCTTTATACTCTGCCGGAGTAGTTGTAATCTCCTTAACACCTGTGGCAAATACCTGAGAGATTGTTTTCATCATTGACCAACCATGATCAATGCCGATTACTTCTAACTTGTTATTCATGTTCCTTTCACTCCTTTTCTGTATTGTCTGCATTATTGTTTTGCAAAATTTCATATAATTACCCACACCCTTTCAAGTGCTCGGTTTTGTCAGATGCAGGAATATCATCAGACCTGCCATAAAAATGCTTTCTCATTAATTCCTCATACAGTTCATCACTCTCTGCCTTAACTTTCATAAGACAGTAGAGAACCACTGTACTAATAATGATTACGAACCAAATTAACACTTTGCCCATTCGACCACTCCTCTCAAATAAATAGAGGACCAAACCAGCTGATGGAATATTCCATCTCAAGTGCTAATTTAGTCCTCACTAAATGTTTTAGATATAAAATTGTACCTAATCTAAGCACACAGATTCACTCTCAGACTGATTGTGGACATCTGTGATGCTGACTTGATTTTTCGGTTTAATATTGCAGCGCTGCCCTATCTTTACCATATCCATTCCTGTTGCCTCCATTTTTGTGATGACTTAAGTCTACCGTTAGAGTCTCAAAAAGTCTTTACCACAAACAGCGAATCTGTGTTTTTTCTTACTCCTGCCCTTACTCCAAATACTTCCTTATCTTCTTCTCATTCTGCAGTGTAAAGTCAGAAAGTTCATAGGAACGTATACGTTCCTTAACCATGTTCGGAATGACAAATCCATTTTTTACAAGTGTTGCAAGTCGATTGATTACCGTCTTATTGGTAACCTTAAGTTCTTTGCTGACTTCGATAGGCGTGAACTCTCTTTTGTAGTTCTTCATGAGCAGCAAGAGCAATTCTTTTTCTCTACTTTTTAGATATGAAAGGCTTCCTTCCAATTTTTCGTCGTTTGAGCTCTCCGGCAATTCACAAACCTTATTTGAATACAACAGTACCATGTGAAGGAAATATTACACTATTTTTTCACTATTTTACATTATTCTTTTCACTATCTTCTTCCTGCTCCTGCCCTTCCAGAAACGCCTTTATCTTCTCACCATCCTCTGGTCGGATTTCTCCGTGGGAATTTCCATCAAAGGTGATATATTCGTAGGTCTTTCCTGCCTGCTCTAATGCTTCTGTTAATTTATCTGCCTGTGCAACGGATACTTTCTCATCTCCGGTGGCATGAATGATAAGCAGCGGTGTATTAATTTCATCCGCCCAATAGGTTGCAGAACGTTTCTCATATTCCTCCGGCATCTCTTCCGGGAACCGCCTACCAAAGAATCGAATATGGTCTGCATATCACTTCTTTCCTCATATGACATAAAGCAATCGGAAAGGCCAGATACGACAACTGCCTTATGCACCCGTTCATCCTTACTTAACACTTCATAAGTCATCATTCCGCCTCTGGAAATGCCCATCATATTTATGGCATCCTTATCAATATATAAAAATTGCTCACACAAATCCAAAATCCGGACCACATCATCCACATCTGCTCCGCCAAACTGGTCTTCTCCTTCACTGCTTCCACATCCCCTGTAGTTTGATGCAATGCAAATGGTATGAAGCTGATAGGCATAAAAGCAGGTTTCTATATTTTCCAATGCTCCGTAATCCTGATTTCCACCATGATTATAAATAAGACAGGAAGTCTTTTGTCCATCCAGTAAATCTTTTGGTGCACTGAAATATCCTTCAATTTTCAGTCCATCGCTATCATAATAAAACCGATAAGATACATATTCTGATAAATCGATTCCTGCCTGGCTCTCATAATCTTCCAGATCTATTTTTTCATATTCTGTAATTCCAGCCTGACGAAAGTTCTCTTCTACCAGCTCGTCTGCGTCCAAAGACTCTTTATCCGCAGGTGCAGTTTCTGTTTCCGATTCTGAGTCTGATTCCATCTGCGTCTCTGTTTCCGTTTTATTTTCTGTCTCAGTCTTCGTTTTATTTTTTCTCTGATTTCCTGCCACTACAACTACAATCACTGCCAGAATAATAATTCCAAGCAGTACCCCAATTTCAATAACCTCTTCCTTTTTCATAATTTTTGCTAAACCTCCCGCCTTGCCGCTTCGATTTTTATCTTCCCTAACTCCTTTATCCGCTATTCTATAATCTCATACTGCATCAGTTCGTATTTTAACTTGCTTCCTTCCATAATTTCTGCCGGAAGACGTGCTCTTGCCACAAGTTTTAAATCATCTGAAGCAATATCTGTCCTCTTTAAATTTGCATAGTCTCCATCGATGGATACGACTTCGTAATACCATGTTTCCATATTCTATAGCTCCCTTCTTGTTAAAATATTTGTAAAGGAGTGGGAAATGTGATGCCGGTTTTCTTCCGGCATTCGTGCGATGTAATATCTGGCTTATTCTCCGAACCCGGATGCTCCATAAGAACTGCAAGAGGCACTATAAATTTCGATTTCATTTTTATTTTCTCTGGCAACCGGTGCAAATTCACATCCATGTTCATATGCACCTCACTGGCACTTCCATGTGCCAGCGTTGCCGGACTCCATCCGAAATTTTAAGTGCCTCTAACAGTCCTTATCAGGCATCCTCACTTCGGAGAATAAGCCAGATATTACCACACTACCGTTAGAAAAATTACTCCCAATATTTCCCACTCGCCTTTCAAATCATTTTATCAAGAATTATAGCAGATTTTCGTAAAGAATGCCACTTCTACTGATACACCCACAAATCCCGGATCTGGCTCATAAGGTCGTCTATCTTCCATGTCTTATTACTGTTCTTTTTACTATTGGAATCATTCACTGTTATTTTTCCATCGGAATCTACTCCTGTTAAAACAACAAAATGTCCGGATGTGGTAAAATCTCCCGGTCCCATGCTACAGATAATCGGATGTCCCTGGGATAATTCCTGCTTGATACTATCTTCGCTGAGACTCAGTTCCTGCGCGGATAAGCCAAGCTTTGTGGCAAGTTCCGTCATCATACTCCAGGAAGATCCGCTTCCATTGACATAGAAGCCATCCTCCTGTGCCATCTGAGCAACGGCATAAGGATTCATGGAAGTATCTCCGGTCAGTCCCACATAGACCATGGACAATGCCGTGGGACCGCATCCTGTAATTGCAAGGAAATTATCTCCATAGGTTCTATAGCCCCAACGCTCGTCCCACTGAAGGAAAAGCGGTATTTTACCATCTGTTACATCCGATGAAATATCAATCGGCTGCTCGTTGTTTCCATTCTTCTTATAATCAAGCACAAACTGTCTTGCTTCTTCATTTTTCTCGTAAAGTTGTACAAGGCTTTCCGGATACCCCTCTGCCGTAAGTGTTGCCTCTGATTTTACATTCCAGTGATTTAAGAAGCCTTGCACAAATGATGTTCTGCCCGCGGCAAAACTACCAGCAGAATTATTGCTGCCACAAATATTCTTTTGATTCTTCGCATTCTTCTTGCTTTTTCCGGCGCATGCTCCGCTTTTTATGTTCGTTGCATGTTGTGTATTCCGCCGTCCGGCTGCTCCTGATTGTTGTAAATTTCGTTGTCCTGCATGTTCTGACTGCATCATAAAAACACCCCTTTTTCATTCTTTACATTTAGTAAAGCACACGAAAAAAAGAGTGTTCTTAAAGATATTCTATTTCATTTCTTAGATTATTCTTAACAGAAAAATAAATTTCTAAATGATATATTAATATTTACCAGTCGCTATCCCAGTCAGATGAATTAGAATCCCAGCTGTCATTGGAATCCCAGTCATATCCACTGTCTGAACTGCTGTCCGAGCTGTCTGAGCCATAATGCTCTTCATAATATCTGCTGTCTTCAAAATTGGTAATGCTGTTATCCCAGTCATAGCCATTCTGATAAGTCATTTCATAATCAGAACGGTTATTTAAAATATCATCCGGCACCTCATCACTGTCTATCTTATCATAGTCATAACCATCATACTCGAACCAGTTATTGTGGCTGTGTACATAGACCGTATTTTGGTACTGGTAATAACTTGCCTTCTTGTAATTATGTATCGGAATCAGAACGATTAAAAAGCACATCAGGAAACAAACGGCACAGGTTAAGAATTTCTTTCCGGCAAATCCCTGATATATCTTTTCAAATACCGTGCTTTTTTCCCTTAACCCACAAACAATAAGGTCTAATATCACTGCCACAGGTGCTGCGGCAATCAGTGCAATAAAAAGTGCTGTTCCAATTCCCCGGTATAATGCATCTAACACAAAGAGTACAAAGGAACCAAAGAAGAAAAGAAAGAATGCTCCAATCCCGGCAAAGGTTCTTCCTATTACCTTTCCTGTTGACATTGGCTTTCTGTTATTTCCATAACTGCTTCTTACATTTCCAGCCCGATTATGTTCCTTCTGGTTTAAGATTTCCTCTTTTAACTTAAGATACAGTTCATTTACCGCATAGGCTTCATCCGTTCCCTGATAGCGGATTGCCCGCTCACCGTTTGCCTTGTTCTTATAGACAATAACATTCTGACCTTCCCGGTAAATACCAAAGGCTTTGGGCTGTGTGTAATTGATTCCGACAAAGAATCTCGTCACTTCATACGGTGGCAGATTCCGCGCCTGATACCACTGCTGCAATTCTTCAATAGTCTTTGGCGTATGGTCTGCAGTACGCTTTACTGCCTGATTGGTGGCTCCACAGTAAGGACATTTCTCATCTGTTTCCTTAATGATGGAGCCACAGTATTCGCATTTAATCTCCATAGCTATATAAAACCCTTCCTGTTATTCCTTTTGTAAAAGGATATTTTCCCCCCTACAGATTTTATTATAGCAAATGTATTTTCTGCTGCCAATCAAATTTTAACCGCATGGACTTTTTATAATGTTTTTATAACCTCTACCCTTGTAATCAGGTCATCCCGCATATTATCAATGCGGAGAGCACAATCCTTATAGTAAATACATGCTCCGATGGAAATGCTTTTTTCTTTGCTTACCAACTGCCTTGCTACCACATCCCGTAACAGACAGTTGCTCTCCTCAGGAATTTTTACACCTGCAATAAGATTGGCATGACGTACCGTCTGGCTTCCCCTGCAGATAATATGATCTGATTCATCGAAATTACAAAATAAGTACTTTCGAATTGCAAATAATCCTGCAATTGCTGCAATGCCAAGTAAAGTTTCTGTTCCATTCAGATGTTCCACAATCATCTGTCTTGAGGTTGCAAAAAGTAATACTTCAATAATAGTTCCCGGTGTATGGGTACAAAGCATTTTTACAAACTCAATTCCAATCGCAAGGGTCATCGCTGATTCCAGATAATAACTTAACTCCGGTCCCTCTCCATTCAGATGAAAAAAAACTTTCACCTATGAGCTTTACTATCAACACTACAATTACTATTGTAAGAAATGCAGATAATGCCAGTTCCACATATGTTGCAACGTTCTGCATTGCTTTTCTTAAGTACATCTTCATATTTAATCAATCCTTATTTGATAAAACCGACCTGTTTGCAAATTTCCTCTGTTGCTTCATCTTTTCTCTTATTGAAGGTTACCTTCTGCTGTTCAAACCAGTTATTTCCTTCTGCATCAATAGATACAATTAATGGTCCGAATTCTTTTACCCGGCAGTTCCAGAGTGTCTCCGGCATTCCAAGGTCTCTCCATTCCGCTCTTACGATTTCTTCTACTTCTGTTGCTGCAACCACAGCATTTCCAGCCGGAAATACACAATGAATTGCGCCAAATTCTTTTGCAGGCACGTTCTGTATTCTCTTTCATTCCGCCTTTTCCAATAATCACACGAACGCCGGTCTCTTTTACGAATTCATACTCAAATTTTTCCATTCGCATACTGGTTGTCGGTCCTACGGAAACCATCTCAAATTTGTCATTCTCTAATGGACGGATAATTGGTCCTGCATGGAAAATCGCATTATTTCTTACATCTACCGGAATTTCTCTTCCTTCTTCTACCAGACGACGGTGTGCAACGTCACGACAGGTTGTCATGCTTCCATTTAAGTATACGATATCTCCAATCTTAATTCCTTTTAAATCTTCTGCTGAAATCGGTGTTGTCAAAATTGTTTTTCCATCTTTTCTTTCTACCATTATAATTCCACCCCCGTATGTGTTGTGATTGTATAATTAAGATCTTTATCAAAAATAATGTGTCCTCTTCTGTGGCTCCAGCATCCGACATTGACAGCAACGCCGATTGTGGACGGATGACGGGCAGTATTTTCAATATTTACACCCATAACAGAATATTTTCCACCCATGCCCTGCGGTCCGAGTCCGATTTTATTAATTCCATCCTCTAACAACTGTTCCATCTTGGCTGCACGCTCGTTCTCATTGTGGGAACCGATCGGACGCATTAATGCTTTCTTGGAAAGTAATGCTGCTGTCTCAACAGAAGTTGCAACACCGACACCCACTAACAATGGAGGACATGCGTTCAAACCATAAGTTGTCATAACATCCATAACGAATTTGGTAACACCCTCGTAACCTTCACCTGGCATTAATACCATTGCTTTTCCTGGAAGAGTACATCCGCCGCCTGCCATGTATGCATAGATTTCACACTGGTCGTTGTTTGGGACAATATCCCACCATACCGTCGGTGTTCCTTTTCCAACATTTTTTCCGGTATTGTATTCATCAAATGTCTCTACACTGTTATGTCTTAATGGAGCTTCAAAAGTTGCCTTTACTACTGCCTCTTTTAATAATACTTCCAAATCATCAATCAGTGGAAATTTCGTGCCGCATTTTACCCAGAACTGTAAAACACCAGTATCCTGGCAGCTTGGACGGTTTAATTCAACCGCAAGACGCTGGTTCTCGAACATGGTATCATAAATTGTTTTGGATAATGGACTGTCTTCCTTCTCTCTTAACTCCTTTAATTTTGCAATTACATCATCCGGTAATTTTTTTTTTTTGCTATATGTGCAATAAAGTTTGCCATATAGGTGGTAAGCTGTTCTACCTGTTTTTCATTTGACATATTTCTTTCCTCCTAGAATTTTATTGTGATAACTGTCCTCATCGTCCAGTTACAATTGACTTTGCTGCTCCCTTATGGAAAAAACGGATATAAGATTGGCAGTAAAATCATGCTGACTACAGTTGCTACCAGAATTAACGGTATTCCTGCTTTTGCATAATCTTTAAATGTATATCCTCCGGCTGTCACAACCATCGTGTTTGCCGGCATACCGATTGGTGTTGCATAAGCACAGGACCCACCAATTACGCAAGCCATCAATACTGCTCTTGGGTCTGCACCCATCCCCTGTGCAATGGAAACACAGATTGGAGCCATCAGTGCGGTGGTAGCGGTGTTTGACATAAAGTTTGTTAAAATACAGCACAGCATAAATACCACAAAGGTCAGAACATATGGAGAAGGATTCTCTCCCAAAACTCCAATTACATTCTTATGCGATATCCTCTCCTGCTCCGGTTGTCTGCAATGCAGATGCATGAGAAAGCGTTCCTCCGAAAAGGAAAATTGTTTTCAGATCAATGGACTTTAATGCATTCTTCTCACTGATGACACCTGTCAAAATAAGTGCCAATGCTCCGATACAGCCTGTCACACAAAGCTTAATTCCAATCTGCTCCTCAAAAATCATTCCAAGAAGTGTCAACACTAAAATAATCAAAGATAATGCCTGTTTCCACTTTGGAACATTTGAAAAATCTTTCTGTTCATCATAGCTGCTGTCTTTCTCGCCTGATTTGTCCGGTAAAAATTTGTAGCCAATAAAGGCAAAATAGATAATTCCACAAATCAATATCGGAAGACCAACCTTGGCATATTCAAAGAAAGCTAAAACTCATATCCATCTCTTCCATAACGGACTGTGCGATAAGATTGCCCGGCGCACCAATCAGGGAAAGGTTACCGCCCATCGCTGCTGCAAATACTAATGGCATCAGTAATCTTGAACGTGAATAGCCGGAACGGGCTGCAATTCCGATTACAACCGGAATCAGCACTGCTGCTGTTCCTGTGTTTGAAAGTACACCACTCATTAATCCAACGATTACCATAATGGCAATGATGAGCTGGCGTTCTGTCTTGGCAAAATGTGTAACCACTCCGCCAATCTTATTTGCCATACCTGTTTCAAACAATGCTCCCCCGACAATAAACATTGCCACGAACAAAATGACATTGCTGTCGATAAACCCCGCAAATGCAGTCTTGAAATCTAACACCCCTGTTACAACAAGACCCACGCAGATGATCATGGAAGTTACCCCAAGTGGAATCTTTTCCCACACAAACATTACAATGGCAAACAATAAAAATAATAACGTTATTGTTGCTGGACTCATACCTTCCTGCCCCCATTTTTTTGGATTTGATATTTGATAATGTATCCAATTTCTAATTACACAATATAACAAAAAATGCCGAAGCAGTCAACACTTTTTGACAACTTCGGCATTTTCTATAATTTTATTTTTCTTTTTTGTTTATGCTTTCATTTTTGTACATTACTGATAGTAAGTCAGCATATCGTCCCGGCTTCGCATAATATGGCGGTACATTTCCTCTCTGGCAAGAACTCCATCTCTCGCCTCAATTGCCTGCATAATCCGTCCATGTTCCTCGATGGAAATCTTTGCATACTCTTGTTCCGTCACCATATTTCCCATGGACAATCCATTCCATAGTTCTGCGATCATATTTTCCATCTTTTTATTTCCGGCTGCTGCCCAGATTTCACTGTGAAATGCCCGGTTTAAGCTGGCATAATTACTGTAATCTCCCTGCTCCAATGAGATTTTAGCTTCTTCATAGATTTCTTTAATTCCACTGATATCAACAGTTTCTGCTGAGGCAAGCTCTGCACAGGCACTTTCTAAAATTGCTCTGAGTTCATAATGTTCTCTGATATATGTATCTGTAATTCCTAATACAATAGCACCTTTATTTGGACGCAGCTTAATCAATCCGTCTCTTGCTAAAATCTGAAAAGCCTCTCGCTTACAGGTGTAATTGACACATTTAATTGTTCTGCCACACTCTCTAAAGAAAGGCTTTCTCCCTCTTTCATCTTTCTTGACAAAATTGCCTTCCGCAGTTCTGCAGCCACCTTCTCTTTTGCAGAAGGAATTTTAATTGGTTTTAATCCATTCATGATTGAAATTCTCTTTCTCTTCTTACACTCTCTGTCAACAGTCCATAATATGCTTCCAGCTCCTGTTCCACCTTTCCGGTATCACCTTTTCCATATGCCTTCCGTACAGTCTCCAGCTTCTGTATTCTCTTCTTCCTCTTTGCAACATTTTTCCCATCTTCAGTTTCATTTACTGCATACCGTATAAAACAGTCAGCTGCTGTTTCTAATAGTTTTCGGAAAAACTCATTGGAAATACAGGTATATATAAATGTATGAAAGTCTTCCTCTTCTTCAACAGCCATTTCCCATTCCGTTTCATCCTCCGCCATATCCAGGATTGCCCGCTGCTGCACCCTGCAAATCAGTTCAAAGATTTCATCCATCACTTTCTCCGAAAAGTCTGCAACCACCACATGTCTTGTTTCCAGTCTCCGAACCAGTCCCTGATTCTCTAAAATCTGCAATGCCTCACGAATAGGAATTCTTGAAAATCCTAAAGTTTCCGCCAGTTCTTCCTGTCTTAACGGCTCCCCCCGCTTCCATTCTTCCGGATAATATTTCATTCTGGATTGCTTCTGCTATATAATCACATGTCCGCTTATTCTTCATGTACTTTTTCCTCATTTTCCAAAAAGCTGGCAACTCTTTCAGATAGCCGGCAGCAAAAATTCCAAAAACTGTCTACACATAATAATGTATCCAATTTTTTTTTTGGGATTTGTAAATATCTTATTTTCGTAAATATTCTCATTACAGCAAAAATTTTATCTCTGCAAAATATTCCCGCAGCATATTGTTTGGAAGATAAACCGGTGTAGACTTTGCTGCTATTCCACAGACATTGTCCAGTCCGTATTTTCGTGCAATCTGCTTTGCCCGGAACAGATGAAAATCATTGGTGATAATTCCAACGGATGCCCCATCTTTTATCAATGCCTTGCTGTACTCCATATTCTGCTCTGTATTTAAGGACTTATCCTCTAAGAGAATCCGGGACGCATCAATCCCCTGTTCTTTTAAATACTGTGCCATTCCTTCGGCTTCGGAATATGGTTCATTTGCACCCTGTCCGCCGGATACGATGCAGATTGTCTTTGGATTATCCTCTAAATATTCCACTGCCTCATCCAGCCGGTATTTTAACGCAGCGCTTGGTCCGCTTTCCCTCACCTGTGCCCCCAGCACAATAATATAGTCAAGTCCCGCTTCGCCTTTTTCATGCATCTGACTTATAATACAGCCTTCTACGATGAAAAATGCTGTAAATCCCACTGCAACGACAGCAATACAGATTCCCTTAACCAGCCGGGGAACTTTCTTCCAGAAAGATTTCCAGATAGAATACCCAAACAGGAAGGAAAGTACCGCCAGCCCAATCCACACAAGAAAAATGATGTTCCGGAACCCGTTGCCAGTACCATCCCAGAATAAACAACACAAAGTACCGTCAGTACCGTAAATATCAGAAATGTTATTTTTTCTTCATGCCCTCTCTCCTCGTTTTCTCACAACAACCGGTATCCAGGTAATGCAAAGGAATAAGAACAATGCTCCACCGGAAAGCAATGCTCCCAGTTTCAGATTCGGTGTTGTATATTTTAATATAATATCATGGCTGCCTTCTTTTAATGGAATGCTGATAAACGCATCGCAGAAATGCTCATAATCCACTTCTTCCCCATCCACAAAGACATGCCAGCCTTCATCATCCGGCACGGACAGCAAAAAGAGTTCCGGCTTTTTTTACGTTGATGCTGCCTTCGATTCTGCTGTGACTGTAGGATTTTAACTCCATGGTCTGCTGGGATAATGTATGATATGCTGCCTGAAATGCTGCATCATTTAACCGGTAGCCCTGCACCAGTATCTGATCCGTATCGGCAGAAGTCAGCGTAATATCTTCCCCAGCCTCACAATAGCCCAAATCCAGTAAATAGACATGGTCACATTTAGAAAATGTCCGCGTGCGGTTTCCAGTGGTTGCGGTAACGGTTTTGGCATCCTTCATCGTATAATAACCATAATAATAACCGGTTTCCGTTACCTGAATCACGGTTTTGCCATCATGTAATTCTGCATCCACCGGCTCTAAAAGATTCTCCGTTGCACCAAGGGCATAGGCGAGTTCATTCTGTGCCATTATCGGTGTTCCAAGGGTAAAATCCCACTTTTCCGTCAAATCACTATCTACCATAAAACCAAGTGGCAGTGTATAAGTATTTTCATATAAGTATATGCCATTCTGTTCTGATATCAGACTTCGATACGGACTTTCCTCTTCTGCACTGTCCGTCAGGATATATTTTACCGAAAGCAGCGAGGAAGTAAGCATCGTTGCACCATTATAGCAGTAATAATTCTTACCGCCTTCCATTCCCATCTCCCGGTAGAAATCTGCCACATCTTTATTTATAAGAGAAGAAAAAATAGATGCGGATGCATAGTTTGAAAGTGCCGATTCATTCTTCGTCATCCGGTTAAACTTATCCATACGGAAGAAACCGTCATCCTCTGCTCCTGCTGTCTCCGCCAATGTTTTATAATCCTCTAAATGCTGGGTATACAGCGTCCGGCTGGTAGTAGAAATACTGGTCGTGTCAAGATTTACGCCTGCCTCGGCACATACCAGAATCACCGCAAATATCGATACGATAGTCCGCATCGTCTTATCCTTCCGCCGATAGAATAACAGCAGAAGTGCATAACCTAAAATCAAAAGTCCTGTTAAAAGCATCTGCTCCGGTGTCACCTGCTCTAAATCTGTAAACCGGAAACATAAAACCAATACCAGCTCCGCTAACAGGAATGCAAATAGGATTTTAAAAATGCTATTGCCTCTTTCTTCCCGCACTGCTTCATAACCTAAGGTCAGCAGTAAAAATGCAAATAAAAGGTCTGTCTTGCCGGAAGTCCATCCGGAAAATGAAAGCCATGCCAGATAAAATCCAGTTTATTATTTGCAAAGCTCACAAAGAAAAATGCCACCAGTAAGAGCCTTGGAATCTTTGCACCAATTCGGATCCTGCGATTCAAAAGATAAAGGAATAATAATAATAAAATTGCCGCTCCGCAGTAAAGATTTGGCATATGTCCTACCGTAGAAGACGGCTCGACACCAATGCAGAACCTTGCTGCTTCATCCAGCAGGCCAAAATACCACTCCATTTTTTCCGGAAAAGAGATTCCACCGGAACCACTTCCGTTTAATGCCACAATCTCTGGCAGAATCAGTATTGCTCCCATACCGCCTGCCAGGATGGAGCCGACCGCAAATTTAAGAATTGCTTTTCCTATTCCGCTTTTCTGCTCTAATATCAGAATCACAAAATAAAGCACCAGATAGATGCAGACCATAATGGAAATATAGTAGTTTGAAAGAATCGAAACCGCCAGTGTTACCACATAAAGCGTCATCTTCTTTCCTTCTACCAGTCTTTCTAAGCCCAGCAAAATAAGCGGCAATAACACCACCGTATCCAGCCACATAATATCCCAGTTATAAGCACACATAAACCCGGATAACGCATAAAATACCGCAAATAAAGCAATGCGATATCCATTATCTTTATAATGCCGGTTTAGGTAAAATGCAAAAAGTAAGTCCGCTAAGTCCAGTCTTAATTAAAATCAATACCGTCATAAATTCGATTACCAGATTAGACGGACATAATAATAACAGCCAGTTAAAAGGACTGGAAAGATAATATGCCATCAGAGATACAAAATCTGTACCAAGCCCCAGATTCCATGTATATAATAACCCGCTTCCGCTCTTTAACTTATTCATGAATTCCGTAAAAACGGTGCATACTGGTGATACATATCAATATGCAGAAAACACTGATTGCCAAGGATAAATCTCATGCCAATGCAGACTCCCAGTGCAAGAAAAAACGGAATGCAAAAAGCCAGTATTAACGGCATCTTCTTATTGTTTTTGATTCGAAGTAATCTTTCCTTCATTTCTATTTTTCTCCATCCCAGTCAAATAAAAGATAATACTGCAGCGTCTGATAATTAAGCCATGCATCACTGCCTTCTGCTTCCGTATGCTGCGTGGAAATCAATGGCATCTCCTTTTTTTGTTCCAGTAAATAATTCTGATAATCCGACAACGGAATTCCTGCTACTTCCATCATCTGTGTCCCCAGATAGTTGGCACTGCTCTCCTGATTTACCGCCTCATCAATATCATAATTTGCCCAGATAACATAAGGCACCTTATAACGAAGCTGATTTTCTTTTTCTGTTAAATCAGAGGATGATTTGCCTTCTAAATTCCAGATTGGCTCCACCACCGCATCTGTCGGCTGGTGGTCACCAAAGAATACGATAACCGTAGGTTCGTCCTGTGTCTCAAAATAATCAATCAGCTTTTCCAATGCAGCATCCGATAATTTTACCAGTGTCAGATATTCCGATAATTGGGCAGATACCGTTCCATCTACTGTAACATTTCCCTGAAGATTCTGATAGCCGTCGGTATATGGGCTGTGATTCTGCATGGTTACATTAAAGATAAATGCCGGCGTTCCTGCATCCTTCTTCTCATATGTCTCAATAATCTTATCCACACAGGATGAATCATCAATATAGCCCCGCTCATAGGTGGAACCAAAGAAATCCGTGGAAGAATAAAAGCTGTCAAATCCCAGCAGCGGATATATCTTATCCCGGTTCCAGCCGGACGCATAATACGGATGCATGGCATATGTCTCATAGCCCAAGCTCTTTAGATAGGATGCCATGCTTGGTGTATCCTTCGTAATATACTGCTGATACGGAATACTACCAGCCGGAAGAAATGCCATGGTATCTCCCGTTAAAAATTCAAATTCCGTATTTGCTGTATTTCCACCCTTTACGGATACATTCAAATATCCGGTCTGGGTATTCTCTGCCCCCTGTTGCAGGCTGTGAATAAACGGCATATAGTCTTCATTTACCGGAAGCGCCTCATCGGACAGAACCCCCAAATCGGAAAAGGCTTCATCCATAATGACGATAACATTCGGAAGCTGGTCTGTTGTTTCTTTCTGATTTGTGAATTCCTTTCCAACATTATTTCTCTGGTCGGATGCCGTCCAGTCAAGACCATCCTCATTTTCTAATAATTCCTTTGCCTTTTCAACGGAATATCCTTCCGGCTTCTCCACCTTAAGATACTGCATATCCATAAGAAACGTCACTGCAAAACCATTTCGTTCATACATGACTGTAGGCGTAAAAAGAAACGGATAAAGCTGTAATTCACTTACCATTGCATCATCCTGTACCATCCAGCCAATTCCTGCCATACAGGCAATAGAAATCACAGCACTACCTGCACGGAGCAATATCTTTTTCCGTGAAATATGAATCTTTGCATAACGCTCCGTAAATGCCAGAAAGAGCATCAGAAGAATCAATGCAATCTGACGGGGCGGCAAAGTATAATCATAGCCTCCGGCAACACTGGCTGCCGTTCCAAGGGACAGTAAATCCCACGGAACCACCGGAGAACCACGGAAGGAAATGACATAATAATTCGCAATGCTCAGTGCAATTCCAAGAATTGTCTCCGTGCGAAGTGCAATCACTGCACTTCCGGTAATCGCCAGCAGCAGCCACACAAAAAGCCTCAAATAAAAGGAGATTTAGAATTTGTGCTCTCCACCTGGTTCTTACAAAAGGATTATATGTCATAAATGCAGTAATATAAAAAAGCAGAACCGGATATCCGAATAATATCGCATATTTCAACCACTTTGGTGCTTCTGCATGATAAATCCTTTTTATGAAATTTTTCTTTTTCTGCTTTCTTCCTGCATAGCCTGTTTCCTCAACTTTCCATTCTCATTGCCATAACCTGCTGATACTGCCACTGACAGTTCTTTCCTAATACCCGGCAACAGAAAAAGGAGTTTCAAAACAACTGTTTTGAAACTCCCACATATTTCGCATGAAATTATACTCTGGATAAATACTCACCAGTTCTTGTATCGATTTTAATGATATCATCCTGCTCTACGAATAATGGAACCATTACAGTTGCACCAGTCTCAACAGTTGCAGGTTTTGTTGCACCTGTTGCAGTATCACCCTTAAATCCAGGCTCTGTCTCTGTAATCTGAAGTTCAACAAACAATGGTGGTTCAACAGCAAATACGTTGCCATTGTGAGAACAGATTTTACACATTTCGTTCTCTTTTACAAATTTTAAGGTATCACCGATGGTTGTCTTATCTAAAGCAATCTGCTCATAGTTTTCAACATCCATGAAGTAATACAGATCTCCGTCAGAATATAAATACTGCATATCTTTACGGTCGATACGTGCCTGTGGGCATTTCTCTGTTGGACGGAAAGTTTTCTCAACTACACCGCCACTCTTGATATTCTTTAATTTGGTTCTGACAAATGCAGCACCCTTTCCAGGTTTAACGTGCTGGAATTCAATAATCTGATAAATATTTCCTTCTAATTCGATTGTAATTCCGTTTCTGAAATCTCCTGCTGAAATCATCGATATTCCTCCTAATTTTCGTTGCTAAGCACCATAAGACGCTGCCATTGGCAGGTTCTTACGGGTATTGGAAAAAATTCTCATTCCAAACTTATCACTCACTCGTTCTATTCTATAATAAAACAAGCCATTTTTCAACCTTTTTTATGACTTTACCCTATCTTGATTCAATTTCGTGAATCATGGCAATACGTTTTTCATGTCTGCCACCCTGAAATTCTGCATTCAGGTATGCTTTTACAATATCTTTTGCCTTCTCGATTCCAACAATTCTTGCTCCAAATGCAATGATATTGGCATTGTTATGTTCTTTTACCAGATGCGCAGTTGTTACATCAGAACATACTGCTGCACGGACACCTTTTACCTTATTAGCAGCTAAAGAGATTCCAACCCCGGTACCACAGATTAATACGCCACAGTCTACTTCCCCGGCTGCAACTGCGTCCTACTTTTTCACCATACTCCGGATAGTCACAGCTCTCGGTAGAATCTGTTCCGTAATTTACAACTTCATGTCCCATTTCCTCTAAATACTTTTTAATTGCGAATTTCATTTCGACTGCACTGTGGTCATTTCAATTCCGATTTTCATAATTTTTCTTCCTTCTTTCTCTTCCTTGTATAAAAAAATAACACAATTTTCTCCAGGTATCTCTTTAAAACAATCTGTATTTCTTCCTTCGGATGTATCGGTTTTACCAGAATTGTATGGATTCCCGCACGGTTTGCCCCATACACATCAGTAAATATCTGGTCTCCCACAAATAACGTATTCTCCGTGGTAGTTCCCATCTCTTCCACTGCCTTAAGATAATTTTTCGTTGACGGTTTTCCTGCCTTGTAAATATAAGAAACATTTACCGCATCATTGAACATCTTCACCCGTGGTTCCTTGTTATTCGATAACAGCATACAATGATAACCCAGCTCTTTTAAATGAGAAAACAGCTTTTTTGCCCGCTCATCCGCCGGTGCTCCGTGTGGAACAAGAGTATTATCAATATCAAAAATAATGCCCCGATATCCCTCTTCATAAAGTTTATCAAAGTCAATGACATAGGTAGAATCCAGATATTCATCGGGATAAAATCTTTGCAGCATATCCTGTCTCCTTTATTTAATCAGTGCAGAAATCTGTTTAAATACCGGTCCGCCTGCCTTACGTGTCAATTCAAATAAAATAGCTTCCTTAGATGTAATCAGAATGCCTTCCTGTTCTGCTCTCTTTAAACCAAGTTCCTTATCCAGTTCTTTTCTTGAAGATACACAGTCTGCTACGATAACCGGCTGATACCCTGCTGCCTTTAAATCAATGGCTGTCTGAAGTACACAGATATGTGCTTCAATTCCACAAATCAGGACATTTTTACGCTCTTTATCCATTGCTTCATATACCGCTTCTGTTTCATATGCAGAAAATGTGGTCTTGTCATATGCCACATCACTTCCAATTGCTTCACAAATCTCCGGAATATTATTTCCTAATCCCTTGGCATACTGTGTGGTCAATACCATCGGTATTTCCAATAAATTAAGTCCCTTTAATAATGCAGCAGAATTTGCCACAAGTTCCTCTCTTCCTGACATTGCCGGCAAAATCTTCTCCTGATAGTCAATTACAATACATGATGTATTTTCAGCTAAAATTCTCATTTCTAATCTCCATTTCTGTTTTTTTTTCATTCTACAGTATAGCAGAAGTTTTCATTCTTGCAAATAAAAAAGAACTTCTAAAATATGGTTTTCTAATATGGTCTGAAACAACAACAGTTACATAAAAGATTCAATAACAGCATACTCATGCACCAGCCGCTGCTGCCGGAATATACTAGTTCATATTCGCCGCCTCTGCTCTGATACCATGTTCCACCAAACTCTAACTGCTGCTGTAGCTGACGATATTCCATATTACTCGGTTCCATATTGACAGCCTGACTGGCATGCTCCTGTGCCGTTACATTATTACCGCTTCCGGCATTGGCAATCGCACTGTAATAATACCAGCGTGCCGTTCTGTCCGAAATGCCATCTAACACATGCAATGCTTCTTTAAAACAACGATTCCGAATGTAATTTGCAGCCGCCTGCATCTCTACCGATTCACCGGAAGCACTGCTGCCATAACCGCTGTTTCCATATGCACCATTGGTTCTGCCATAGCCAAAACCACCATAACCGTAGGCGCCACCGCCGCCGTAACCGCTTCCATAGCTGTAACCCTGCTGTTTCTGTTTCATAATCTGGTCATACGCCATCTGTACTTCTTTAAATTTTTCTTCTGCCTGTGCACGGTCAGGATTATTTACATTGGCATCCGGATGATATTTGCGGCTCAGATTCCGGTATGCCCGTTTGATTTCTTCATCTGTTGCTCCCGGAGCTATGCCCAGCACCTTGTATGGGTCCATACTACTTACTCCTTCTTAATTCTTAACTTCACTTTGTTGCACTTTTCCTGTCTGCCTTCTGTTTTTCGGCTTTCTGTTTTTCAAGAAGCTTCTGCTGCTTCCGCTCACGTTTCAGTCTGTTGTACTCATATTTCGTCCAGACTCCGGAATATAATACATTCCGCAGAATGTCTGCATGCATAAGAATTGGCAGACGTTCAAAGGACTTGGCACACTCTGACATCATACTGGTCAGCAACAGCTTCACAAAGGTATCCAGATTCTGCATATCCTCTTTCCGCTGTACCCGGAAAACATTGTATGCATTTTTACGCTTATCTGTTTCAAAATCCTCATAGGCATCCATCAGATAAACAAACTTCCCTAAATAGAATCCAAAATATCTGAGTTCTTCTGCCCATATATCTTCCCGCCATGCAAAAATTTCGCCCAGCATGGTTCCTGTCAGTCCTGATATTTTATCAATATTGGATTCCTGTGCATCCTCTGCCTTACCCAGTTCTTCGATATAGGTTTCTACTGCCTTTACCTGTCTTGGGTATTTTGCCATGATGCGATTATAATCTTTTCCCAGCATTCTGGCAAATGCTTTTTTCGAATAAGAACGATTGTCTCTCCAGTCATCTTCAAAATTCTGGTAGGAAAGAATAATATTCATATCCGCAGCATATTCTGTTGCTTCATTGATTCTGGCTGTCCGTTTTTTCGTCGGATGCAGCGCACATACAAAATCTGTGCTTTTATCCTCCAGCTCATAAAGTCCGGTCAGAAGCACTACCAGAAATGTCATGTCATAGTTTAAAAGCATCTGGTACTTTTACGGTACTGGAAACCTCCTTTAGTTTCTGACAAAGTCCGCAGTAATAACCCTGGTAAATCTTTTTTATTTTCATCTGATAATTCATTACGATTGATATTTACATATCCAAACATACTGCTTCCTCCAAATAGCTACAGCTCAACTTTTCTTTATGAATTCCATTCTGCATTTTGGACAGGTAAGGCAGATTTTACCTTTTCCCTTTGGGACACGAACCTTCTGTGTACATCCCGGGCAACGATAAAACCGGTAAATCTTACGCTGCTGCCACTGTTTCTTCCATGAATCCTTTTTTACCACCGCACGATATTTTGCATTCAAATACTTCTGATTCTGTGCATACATCTTGGAAATGTTCTTCGAAAACATACGATAATAAGTATACACCAGAAGAACAATTCCAGCTATATAAAATATACCAAGGTGGCTAAAAATTGAAACTACCAGTAATATCAGTGCAATTCCAAGATATAATCTTGATAACTGATCTACTCCATATCTTCCTGACATAAATCTCGCTAACTTCTCTTTCAAATATAAGACCTCTCTTCTTTTTTATATCTACGCACCTGCCACCGGCAGTTCCTTACAGATGCTTACGCAAAAATATGGTGATATGTATGTTCACATATCACCATACCCTGATATTCATCTTAAGTCCCCTGCTTTTCTGTGTCAACAGAGTTATTGTCTTTAAGAAACATTTTAGAATTACATTAGATTTGATAGTAAGAAACCAAGCAGGGCTGTAAGCCGGGTTATGTTGAAAATGGTCATCTATCTAGGACGGCTGTTGCCAACCGCCTCAAGCAACCTACCTTAAGCTGGCGGGCCACGTCAATGCTTAAATCTGGTCTTGCTTCGAATGGGGTTTACAGAGCCATCTCTGTTACCAGAGATGCGGTAGTCTCTTACACTGCCTTTCCACCCTTACCAGTTACCTGGCGGTACATTTCTGTTGCACTTTCCTTGGAGTTGCCTCCACCGGACGTTATCCGGCATCCTGCCCTGCGAAGCCCGGACTTTCCTCGTCTGTATGTCTTTCGACAATGCAGCCGCGACCATTCACCCTACTTGGTTCTTCATGGTTTTATTATATGGTAACGTTACCAGTTTTTCAACCCTTTTTGATTTTACAGATTGCTTTTCCGGTCTTATACGATTTCGTTCCCAGTTTTTCAATAAATATTTTTTCTTTTCTTCTAATCCAAATCAAACAGCGTTGTTCCTAATATTTTCATAGATGTACTGCTCTGCGGTATGCTCTGGGCATTTTCACCCAGACCATAGCTGTCTCCATAATAGTCAAAGGTACTGACTGCATGGACTGCAATCCGCATATTACCATTGGTAATTGCCTCCTGTACTTTTGTATCCGTCAGGTTATGAACTGTGGCTTTATACACTTCCCCGCTCTTTAAGCCTCTCAGTCTTCCGGCAGAATCTGTCGTAACCGTATCTCCGTTTACTGCTTCTGTTGTGATATACACCTGATTTTCTGCTGCCTGTACCGGAATTGCAATACTGCTGCCATTCTTATCTACCATGGAATAATCCACACTGATTTCCTTATCCGATGTGACGAGATTCGAATCTGTTACGGTATAATAAAAACTTACTTCATTTTCCAGTGCCTTATTTCCGATGGCATTATCAGTATGTACATAAACAGCTTCCTTTTCTGCTGAAGTACGGCTTCCATTCTCTAAAAGCTTTACTACCGGATCTTTGATTCTTGTCTTGTACGCTGCAACAATGGTATTAAAGAATAACTGCTTCTCATTCACGTTACTTATTGTACTGTGTCCCACACCGGAATAGGTAATATTTCCAATGTTGTAAATATAATAATTGTTCCGCACATCATTCGGGGAACTGGTATAAATCGCCGAACCATCACCGGATGCTCCCAGACAGTACCACACTACAATATCACTGTTTTCATCTCCATCCATATCCTCATCCATATTCAGCTGATAATACTGGTAATGGGTATTAGCTATCGTAATCTGACTGCCAATCTCATATGGATAATGGGTAATCTGTCCATCATTTACCTGGGTTGCATACATGCTGGCATTGTTTTTCAGGTTTCCAAGAGAAACATCATTTCTTTGTGTTGGTAACGGAAGTGTACGCCACATCATGTACTGGTTATAAGCATACTTTGCTTCCGTTGTACACTGCCACGGAGCATTATAATAATAATGGAAATTGATTGCTCCATAAGTATAACCCTGTGTCTGTCCATAGGACTGCTTCTGATTCGTTCCCGGTACATACGCAATATCCTTATCACTTCCTAATACTGCAGAAGTCAGTGCCCCGCTGCCATCCGGATTCTCTCTTGTGGTTACGCCACCATGTGCCGTATCAATGGTTCCGGTTGTTATCTCATTGCCGGAGGCATCTGTAGTAGTACTGATGTCTAAAAGCTGACCTTCCTTTAATAGCAGGGAACGAAGCTGTGCCGCCTGCGGGTCTTTGGAAGTCCTCTTATTATAAGTAATTCCATAACGATCCATTCCAAGAACACCACGGAATTTCTGGTTTACCATATAGCCCCAGTGACGTTCTACCTGGTTAAAATCTCCTGCATTACCCTGGTTGCTAAGCCAGCCCGGGTTCCATCCATTATCGCCATCCGGATTATCCTGACAGTACATCTGCTCGGTTGCCACATTGACAAAGGAAGAGGTATCATGGGTAAACAATACACTCCGTCCGCTGACTATATAATCATCTACTGCTGCCAGCGTGTCAGCATTGGTCATATCCGAATAACTGTCCTGAAACCAAAGATTAACATCTGATAATCCTTCAGCTGTTCAAAGGATGTATATTTGCCATCGAAATTGCGCATTGAATTGCTGTAATTTCAAACCGGACTCCTTCCGTATTTTCAAAATTGCTGATAAAATCCTGCATGTCTCTATCTTGAGAAAGATTAAAGTAACCGCCCCATTCATTATTATTTCCCATAATCTGAAGTACCTTAACAACCTGTACACTGTCATCACCAGCTGTTCTTGATACAATCGTATAACCTGTCTTAGCCGTACGGATATAGGCATTGGTGGTCTGGGTCAGTTCCAGTTTCCAGGTCAGCATACCACGAGTCACCTGGAATGTCTTTCTCAAGATAGTACTCCTGTCCGCTGCTTAACTGATATTCTCCTGCTGCATCCCGGTTGACTTCATTGCCGGAAGCATCAAAATGATGCAGTCCTTCTGCCGTTCGGAATAGGTATCATTTTCGATAAATTTACCATCGGCATTCATATCAAAATAAAGTCCTGCATGATATACCGTAGCCGCACTGGCATCTACGGAACTGTCAATCCGGAAGCGGTAACGCAGCGTATAGACTCCGGAATCCTTCTTATCGGTATGGATTTCTACTATTTTATTGCCATAATTGTTATCCGTAGTACGTGCTGTTCCTGTACTTAATGCCGTATCACTCTCTTCTACTCCGGTAGACGGATTGAGCATGGCAAGTTTAACCTTTGGCATATTAATATAGTACCGGAAGCTGCTCTCATCATTTGGCTTGCCTTCGGTATCCAGGTAAAAGACATTATCCTGTGCCAGATTTTCCTTTGCGAACTGATATAAAACAGAAGAATTATCTACCACCTTTGCATTGATTTCACCTTCCGTGGTCACAAAATTCTGTGCAAAAAGAACCGGATATTTCGCTCCGAGGAATTCTTCCAGATCACGTTTCTTGCTCTCTGTTATATCATTTCCGCTGGCACGGTATACTCCTACATTTCCTACTGTAACGGTAATTTCCTGACGGTCATTTCTATTCTTTGGATTATCATACTGGAAACCACTGATGGTCTTTGTTGCGGTAACGAGCTTACCTAATCCGCTGTCCCACTCATCCCGGTCACCGTATGGGTCTCTTGAGCTGTCCGGATTGCCTCCATAGAGATAATTCGATGTATTATTATCTACATAATCGGTATCTAAAAAGTCCGCCAAGAATAGCCTTTCTTAAGAATGCATCCCCGGTATGTGCATAGACCAGTCCGTTCATCAATGAATCATTATAAACCGTATTTCCTTCAGCATCACGGTTCATATAATCCCCCTGAAGCTTTGCATCAGAATTTCCATTCTCTCCGGCATAACCAAGCCCAAAGTAAACCAGGTCGTATTTCATATTCATGTCTTCGATTTTACCAATAAACTCCGCTGAAGTCAACCTGGTAATGCTGATATTTTCAATGTCAACACCTGTCCAGTCTGCCAGCTTCTTTTTGGTAAGAATCCTGTCATCAGCTGTATTTTCATCAAGATACAGTGCGCCCATTGCCGGTTCGATATCCAGCACCCGCAGCTCCTCTTTATCACTAAAGGTTCTCTCATACGGATAATTTAAAATATACTGTAAGACCATGTTCTTTGAAAGCGTGGTATCAATTGCATCCGCTGATGTACGGAGGGTATTCTCCTGCTCAATCAATGCCCGCACCGGTGCAAATCCCTCCGCCTCCTGCAGCTCCTGTGGAAAAGCTTCCAGCAGACCGGTAAATACATGCTGACGTACCCCGTCTGCATCTGTCATTTTCATGCAGTAAACATTATTTTCCGCATAATTAGTATCATTGCCGGTGTAATTGCTGTTTAAAGAAGCGGTATCACATAATTCTGCCGCATCCACAGACTGCGGGTCATCCTTTAACTCCTTCTGGATGCTCCACACCACAAGCTTTGCAATATCAGAAGTATTATAATCAGTAAGTGCACTTTCTAAGACAGTGGAATCAATAAGAACCGGTGCTTTTCCTAAAATTTTCTTATATATTTTATCCACCTGTGCAAGAAGCTCCGGAGAAGAAAGCTGATATTTCATTCCGGTATCATAACCCTGTCCGCCGATATAAATAAAATCCATACCGGATACATCTACGGAAGCAAGTCCAGACTCTGTCACTGCCGTTACTTCCACCTTTAAATCATCCTTGGACAATGCTCCTAATACATAGTCCCGGAACAGGTTATTATTATAAAGTCCACCGGTATACCAGACAGAGCCCATCTCCACCTGACAGGACTGATTTGCACTGTCCTCTTCCGCTGTTCCCGGCACAAATGCAAATGCTCCATCCCCTGATGCAGTATATGAATATGGTTTTGCAGCATCTAACTGTGCCAGATAATGTCCATGTTCGGAATCTGCTCCAACATAGTAAAAGTCTGAAATATAGTAATAATTACCACCTGTCATAGGATTTTCTACTGCTTCATAATAACCATCTGTTCCATTATCCCGGTACTCATATGGCTGGTTATATGGTGTTTCATCCTTAAGTGGTGTTCTCCGTTCAAATTCTACTGCATAATCCCCAGTTGCATTATAAGAGAAGGAAACTACATTGGGATTATAGTTTCCGTCATAATCCTGCCGGTAAGCATAATGTCCCTCAGCAGTAATTGTCTCATACTGTTCTTCCGGAAATACCAGCTTCTTGTAGTCCTTCTGCTGCTCCTCTGTCGGGAAAAAAGTCTCCTCATAAGCTTCTGCATAAAGTGGTGTCTTAGATGTATCACCGGAAGCTATCTTCCCGTCCTCCAAACGCTGCTTTAAGCTGTTGATATAATCCATTCTCTCCTGCTGCGTATTTTCGATACCATTCTCTGCAAAGTAAGCCAGCATTCCATCTGCTGCTAGGGCTACCGGCTCACTGCCCGCTGCAAGATAGCCCATTTCACTTTCTGCTCCATCCGGCATAATCTCTAAAATCCGATAGGTCTTATCTTCTGTTGCCATCTTCTGTGCAACGATGCTTTCCACCCCCGGCAGTACTCCGTTTGCTGAAGTCTCTACCGGCACGGAATGCAGCAACCGCAACTGTTATACCGGCTACTGCTGCTACCGTTGCCTGAATGATTCTCTTTCTGGAATTTTTCAAAGAATTCTTCCGTTTCATATATCCTGTCCTCTTTTACTTCTCAACAAACTAGTCTGCCTTCAATGTATTAACCAGATCCATTACACTGCTTTTTTCCATAAAGGAGAAATCTGCATTCCCCAGCTTCTCATATCAAGTTTCTTTGCTATGATTACGCCTCGGCTATAACCGGACTGGCAATCAAATTTAACTGTTCCTTCTGGCGCATAAATGAGTCCGTCAAAAGTTGTTGCGCTGCAGTTAAACGATATCGTATGCTCTCCTTTTACATAGATTACGGTATCTCCACTAGAACGAATCGTCATGGCATCAAAAGTAATATCACGGTCTACTATGATAATTCCTTCCATATCGATAATTTTATTACTCTGATAACGAGAAGGTCCCTCCTGTGTAAATTCATTCACACCAGACAGCGTACGCACATCCTCACCAGTCCACTGTTCTGATGATGTAAGTTTATAAGGCTCACCGGTATTTGCAATCAATCCATTGATTCCGGAAGTAAGATTGGTAAATTCCCGTATTGATTCTGCCATCAACACAGGTCCACGGAAATTCACACGGGCCCAGAAACTATTGTCACGCTCCGGAAGGTAGGTTGTTTCTACAACATACGGAAAATCCAGTGCTTCTGCCACATGAATTGTTACCGTATCATAGCCTGTCTGATATTGGTTTTCAACTTTAACCGTGACATAAATTTCTCCATCCAAAGCTGCCTCATCTATCTTAACAGTCAGTCTCTCATCATCTGACCCGGATGTCTCATAGGTATATGCATTTTTATCAATATTGCCGCCTTCTGTAAATTCATATCTACGTTTTGTTCCAAGATCTGTCCGTTTCAATACGGTAGAAAGATTTAAGGTATCTCCGGCATGTACCCAATAGTCCAGTCCGTTCGGTTTATCAAAATTCACAATTCCGGAACCACCTGATACATAAGATGCATCCACTACTTCTATCACAACAATATCTTCATAAGGCTGTCCGTCCACTATCCCACTGACTTTCACTGTATATTCACCCAGTGGTGTTGACGAACTGGTTACAAAACGTCTGGCATTCATTAAATCTAATGATGGATATCCGCCGGCAACTGTCACTGCATCGGTTGGGTTAGCAGAAAGTAAATCCTGCGGACTGCATTCCCAGGTAATAGAACCGTTTAAGGTTCCGTTGACTTGACTCTTGCGTATACATACATGGACATTCCTCTTTGCAGCCAGTATTTCCGGATCTGGTACCAAAGACAGCTTCTTGCCATGTACTACTGTTACTTCCGCCGTTCCTGACTTGGTGGTATCCTGTACCGATGTCGCTGTTACCGTTAAGGTCTTTGCCTTCTCATCCATGCTGATCCACAGCAGTCCGTCCTCTGAAATAGTGGTCAGGGAAGACGTATTTCCGGAAAGACTCCAGGTTACCTCCTGGGATGGTGAATTATTACCATAGACAATTGCCTGAAATGCCTTTCTTCCACCGGGCCGCATCATAACTGTCTGTGGCAGAACCTTAACGCTAAGTACAGATGAAATGACCGGTGCTGCATCCGGTTTATAAGGCTCCCCATTTACTACAATCTGGTTACGCAGATACACTGTAGTATCCGCTCCATAACTTTTCTCTCCACTGGCAAGTGCAACAGACACTGTTACCTGACGCAATGAAGTTACTTTCGTCAGATCAATGGAAAAATCCGTTACATGCGTTGCCAGATCCTGTTCTTCTATATTTTCAGTTACCGTTCCTGCCGCATCAATCGTCTCCTGCTTATATGTCAGCTTCTCTGTGGATTTTGTCCACAAGACGGTCTCTTTCGTATATCCGGTATCGGTGGTCTTATAAATCTCCAGCCATTTTCTGGTCAGTCCTGCTGCTCCACCCGGATAAAGGCTGTCCTTTAAGATTTCCGTGCCGCTTCCACTCTCTGATACATCTGCATAATAACGAAGCGCACTGTCTGTATCGATAATATAATTATCCATCTGGGATAGGAGAATCTGTGCATCCTCCTGTAAGTCTGCTTCATCAGTTACTTTTCCATATGTTCTTGTGGAGAAAATCAAAAATGTGCCTATCAACCCGCCGACAATTGCCACAATCGCAATTCCTACCAGCAGTTCAACCAGCGTAAATCCTTTATTATCATATATCCCGCATTTTCTGATTTCACAGTACTTCTTTGAAGATTTCCTGTGGCTCACTTTGTTTTCCTCCTCCCTGCTTTTTGCTTACTGTATCTCATGTCTGCCGGTGGCAGCACTTATTTTTATCTGCATATCACGGTCTGACAACTTCAAATGTATACCAGTATAATAGCTTTCCACGCTGTTTACCTTTACGGTCTTAACTGCTCCGGTACTTCTGTCATAGAGAAATTCTGCCGCACTGCTTAAATTACTCTCACTGCCCTCATTGGATAATGTAACATCAGATACTGCTGTCCCGTCTTTTCCTTTATAACTTAGCGTAATCGTCAGCGGTTCTTTTCCAAGTGAATACTTTTCCAGCACCTTGTCCTCAGTTACACGGTAAATATTTCCGTCCCGGCAGGATTCCTTTATCATTGCTGCATAATATTCTCCATTTAATTCATAGACAATAAGACCTGCAGTATCACTCTTACTCATAGACTGAACCATAGCTTTATCCAGTGCCGAATCCAGTCTTTCCGCAGCATGACGCAGTTTCCATCCATTCTGTGAGCCGGTAAGGAGAAACGCTCCCACAGAAATAATTGCAAGAATCGCCACGGTAACAATCAGCTCTACCATCGAAAATCCACTATTCTTTTTTCCGCTTATACGATTCCCTTTCTGCATCTTATCTTTACTCCTTTGACCAGTTCTGATAGGTTACAAGCTTCGTTACATCCACGGCATCCTCTCCGGTATATGCCTTTCCAATACTGCCTACATAGTACTGGCTGTTCTTCAATACCTGTGACAGAATATAGGTATCTGACCCCTCTTATATTCGGCATTCTGAATGACTCTGGCAGCATCCTGCATATCAGATGACACTGTTGAGCTGCTGCTTCCCGGCATGCCAAAGGTCACCTGGCCACCACTTAAAATTGTGCCGGAGTAATCTGCTGTAACGTTCACATCTCCGGTTGCAATGATAAGCGGTACATTCTTTCCACCCAGAAATGAAGCATCCACCTCCAATGCTGATGCACCTTCATTATCTGTTACGTATGCCACCTGCCGGACTCCATCCCCATCGGTAAATTCAAATTCTACTGCTCCGGATGTGCCGGTAATTTTTTCAGTCCGTCTACATCCACCAGATTTTCAAATACAGTGGCTGCTTTCTGCTCCGTTGTAAGCCTCTCATAATCCTTTGTCAGTGAAATATTATAAGAAGCATACATATCCTGCCAGCCGCTCTGCAGTCCGGCATAATAACCATCCTCGTAAATATCGTCTAATCCATTACTTATGGTTGTCGGCTCAATGGTTCGGATTCCTTTTGTATCCCAGACAAGAATGCTTCCGTTGGTAATCTTCTCCACAGTGCTGCTCTCCCGGATAGATAATTCTGCGTCATCCACATAAAGAGACAGGTACTGCTGCCTTATGGCTGCATGGTCTGCATCATTGTAGTATGCAAGGTCAAATGCCGCTGCTTCCTTTGCATTCTCGAATTTTAAGAAATAATAAACCAGACCATCTTTATATAATGGTGTGATATCAAAAGCATGATAATTTTTTAACACTTCATAATTAATATATTTTTCCGGAGTTGCTGCAAAATCACTCTTTGCCATAAAATCTTCCGCTACCGTTGTGGGATTGGTAGTCTTTATAAGAAAACAGTCTGCCGGTGCAAGATATGCCGTCTGGCTGCTCTTTACAGCCAGGGACTCTCCCATCATGGCATTGCCGCTTCCGATATAGGCATTTCCTGCTAACATCAGTGTCTTTAATCCATTCATGCGGATACTTGCCTTGCCACTGTCTGCAATTCCATTGATAATCATGGCACTGCTGTATGCCGCCTTATTGGCATTGACTTCTTCTGTAACTACAGATGCCGCTGCCTTGGCAGTCTCCGGATTACCGTAGCCATAATACTCTCCACGCAAGGTAACATCACCGCTTCCGGTAATCGTCAAATCATCCGATACATATGTACTGCCGGATAAGGACAGGGCTGCGTTGCTGTAAACATTGAGATTATCTGCCCATATCGTAGCTTTGGTATCCGTTGTAAAAGAACCTTTATTTTCTACCGTAAGTCCGCCTCTGGTAATCAGCGTCTTGCGCAGTCCAAGCATTACACTTCCACTGTTATCAATGTGGAATCCATTCCGGTCACTGCTGCTCCCGGTATAATAATCGCCTGCGTATACATTGCCATTCATGGTAAGTGTACGGTTTCCATTGTTTACCCAGACACCTTCATCTGCTACCACACAGTAATTCAGCAAATCCGGTACTGATGTTGACTGGATAAAGTTTACCTGTGGATAGCTTAATACAAGATCTGTATCTACAACTGACTCATAAGCATCTGCATCCTTATAAGAAAGCTCCAGATTCATAATCACAAGACCGGACTGTGTTACCACAAAATCTGCATCTTTGCCATCCTGTGTTGTAAGTCTGGCTCCGGTACCGGTTGCTGCTTCATAACGGTGGGACGCACCGATATAATTCTCAAGATAGCCGATATCATAATGGGTATCATCCATGGTCTGCCCGATTTTCTTCTTTAACTCCTTCCGGTACAATTCCCGGAAAGTGCTCTGACGCACAGCATCCTGATAACTGCTGGCAGAATATTGTGACATAACAGAAAGATATGCCGTGGTTGCTGCATCTGCTACATCCTGCTGCAGACCGGTACGTATCTCATCCATTGCTGCTTCTGCATCATAGAAATTATCCGCAGACTTCTTATATACTGACTTCATCTGTATATTCATCAGAGAAAGAGACAGTACTATAACCACCAGTATGCTTACCAGTGCCACTGTTCCAATGACCATGACCAGTGACATTCCTCGATTGTCCCGTGATTTCTTCCATCTGTTCATTGTTTTCCCGCCTTACTTCATTGCCGTTCCTGTTAAGGTAATTGATTTTTCCGAATCTACCGGTTTAACGGTTACTTTTACTGTATAAAGTCTGGCTGCATCTGCCTTTGCAGCCTCGCCCATCTTCTGAAAACCAAAGGCGCTTTTAGCTGTAGCTGCTGTAATACTGCTTCCATTTCGTTCTATACTGCCGATGTCTGTCTTATCATCTACAGAAAGATTTGTATGAATCTGTGTTGCTGCCACTGTTGATGGAGCACTTTCTATAATACTGACTGCAAGTGGTGTATCCTGCGAGCCCTGACGGATAAGATATACATCAACCGGAATATCCTGTCTGTTTTCGATTACCACCTTCTCCTGCGTTCTGTACATATCACCGGCTGTTCGAAGTGCCGGAATATAGCACACATAAAGACTTCTGAGATCTGCTCCGGTCAGCACCGAATCAAATATGGTCAGGGTCTGGGGTGTTCCGATTGTATTTCCGGAAGCATCACTGTATGTTACCGTCTGGGTAACGGTATATCTGCCGTGATTTTCCTTTACTGCAAAGCGGTATTCCGTTCTGCATGCATTCAGCAGTTCTTCCGCCTTCATGCCCAGCGAATCCGCATTTTCATCTATTATGTCAAATCTTGCATTCTTGTCCTCTACATAAACAGCATCCCGGCTGTCATCCATAACAGAAATCTCCGGGATACCCTGTGCATTATATGCTTTTTCATCCGTACCATCCAGATAGGTCTCCTGCGATGGTGTCATTACTGCCTTAACATCATATGCCCTGCCATCAAAGCTGTAATTGCTATACTCAGCCTCATAAACCGGAAGATCCACACCATCTATCGTAACCGTGTCTCCCGATTTCACACCATAGCCTTCAACACCTGCTGCTTTTATTTCTTCCATAATATTTTCAGCCAGCGTAGTCGCATTTAAATTCTGTCTTGCCCTGGCATTGGTCTGGGCAGATGTTACAAATGCTTTCAGCAAAGGAACTGCACACAGTACGAGAATCGCTACTGCAATCAGAATTTCCACTAATGAAAATCCCCGGTTATTTAAATTACGATTTAATTTATGTTTTAACTTTCTGCTATTATAACCGCTCATACTGTCTCTGCTCCTTTCTGCTTTTCACATATTCTTCTATACTGTCCGGCTTTTCTTACCGCCCGGTATCTGTTCCTGTGGTATCTGTTGTCCCTGTGGTACCTGCTGTTCCTGTGGTACCTGCTGTTCCTGTAGTACCTGTTTTTCCTGTGGTACCTGCTGTTCCTGTAGTACCTGTTTTTCCTGTGGTATCTTCTGTACCTGCGGCATCCGATGAAGCTGACGGCGTAATCGTTCCCGTTCCAAAAATATTATCTGTTCCTAAGGATACCCCATCAATGGTTAATGGTTCATATGGTTTCTCACTTCCGTAAAGATAATACATATTTACCGTCATGTTTCCTTTCAGTTTCCCGGTCTCTTCATCCGGTAAAGCTTGCTGTATCCACAGACATCTTGAAATTATTCTTCTTTAATCCACGCAGGCAGTTCTTAAGCTGTGTATAATCACAGTCACAGTCAAGATTTACCACGGTACGATATAACAATTTACCATCATCTGCCGGATTGCTTCCATCTTCATTCATTTCATAAACCATTTCGTCCGTCTGAAGACCTACGCCGGTAACATGAAAGCCATACTCTTTTTCAAGGCTTCTGGCAAACATAATCTTATCCTCCGAACGGATCTCTGATGGAATTGCATCCATTACCTCCTGCATTTCCTGTGTCATGGAATCTGTATATGCCTTATAAGTCTCTTCGTTCTGCTTCATTGTCTGCATAACCTTTACTTCTCCACGCACCTCATCTACCTGGCTCTTTAAATTTTCATTTGCCTTCTGGACATTCAGATATCCAAACTGGTAGATTAAGAAAAATAATACTATGCCGCCTAATACAAATATCAGTTTTAATTCCCTGTCGTTTACTTTCTTATTTTCCTTATTCATTGTCTGCCTCCCCACTTTCGGTACTGCCTTCCATATCCGGATAAATATACTGGTCACCATTCATATAGGTCTCGACATCTTCTTCCGGCGTGGTCTCGGTATCAATGGAATCATCTGCTGTACCATTTACATAGGTACACATCACTGAAAATGTTACCGTAATTTTACCGTTCTCATCTGTAGATTCTGTAATTCCGTTGGTCGTTACACTGCGGAAAGCATCGAAGGTTGCAAGATTCTGCAAAATCTTTGCTGCTTCTTCCTTTGTAGAGACTTCAATGTCCATGGAAATTCCCTCTCCATTACTGGTAAGGCTTGTCACCTTTACACCGGATGGGAATTTTTCTTCCATTTCTTCAATGGCATCTGCCAGTGCATCACTGACTGTCTCTGTCTTGCCATTCATTTTTGTCACATCATCATACTGGCTCTTGGTATCCACATATGCATTATAAATATCCTGTATATATTTCAGTTCATCCTTCTGCTTATTCAGGGTATTCAGTTCATGGGATAATGCAATCCTCTGTACTCCGGATAATGCCAGCAATATCACAGCACATGCCACACAAAGCAGACCAATCAGCTTTGCTGCAAGCAATTCGCGTTTTTTCTTCTCTTCTATAATCTTTGCAGTCTGTGCCGAACCAAACACGAAGTCTAATGGCTGTATTGCTGCTCCATAGCAGGCTTCATACATGGCATCCAAACTGCCTCCGGATGTACGGAAACCGTTTAAAACATCTTTTTCCTGCAAATGTACCGGAAGATTCAATTCCATGGACATCAGTCTGTCCAGTCCCTTGATATAAGCTCCGTTACCAATCAGGAAACACTCTTTTACTTCTGCCCCATTATTTCTGGACTGATAATAATCTAATACCCGCCGGATATTGCCAATCATCGGACGCAGTGCTTCTACCGCTTCTGCCCGCATGGCATTCACGGCATCTTCCGGTGCCGCCTGGTTTGCATCCAGACAGTCTGTCTGCTGTAATATATCCATTGCTGCCGGATACTGTTCCTTCGGGAAAAGACCGGAATCCACTACAACCTTCTCTACTTCTTCAAAGCCATAAAATACTGTTCTTTGTAATACAACCATTCCCTGATTGATAATCGTAATCATGGTTGCATTATTGTCTAATTTTACATAACAGCAGATATTATTTCCTACCGCTTTATGCATCATCTGGAAAATACTGTTTCCCACATAGTCAAGTGCGGTAAGTTCCAGGGAGCAGAAATCTGCCAGTTCTTCATAAGACTGCACCAGATCTCCCGGCACAGCAAATACATATAATTTTCTCTTCTTTACTGTGTCCTGCTGTACCACACCTTCATTCCGGTATACCAGCTGGTACCGGGATAAATCTACCGGGAAGAAATCTGCCGAATTTGTATTTAAGAAATCCTTGATACGGTTTTCTTTTATCATCGGAATCAGCACTTCACGGCTTGCTATCTTACCGGAATTAACTACGAATAAAGTTTTCCGTGTCTTAATCTTATTTGCATCCAGAAGCTTATGTAAGGCTGTGCGGAATTCCTCACTCTTACGCACACCAGCTTCTCCAATTACACCTACCGGAGTCTGAAAGCTAAAGCTTCGATATACTTTCGGATTCTTCACCCGGTAATCCATCTCCAATACATGGGTTACATCAACACCTATTTCTATACTTAATATCTTCATCCTTCACTCACCTTTCGTGATTATAACTGGAAAGCATACCTATACTTCATACACTTTCCACTTATAATCACTCTTTTCTACATAAAAGTCCCAGATACCAGTCTATCATCCCATTTCCCCACAGGCCGCAATAAATATCCCGACCGATAAGTATGGACCCAGCGCCAGCATTCTGCCGGCACCACATACCTTCATCCGGAACAGATGCACCACAGAACCCGCAATACATCCCATCACAAATGCAAGAATAATCAACTTCCATCCGAGAAGCAGCCCGACCGCCGCCATCAGCTTGATGTCTCCACCACCGATTGCTGCTCCTCTGGTAAGAAGTGATAATAACAGCAAGAACAAGCTCACTGCAAAGAAACCAATCATCAAGGTTCCTCTGTCCCCTTTTCCAAATACGCACCGGATAACCCCCAGTACAAACAGGAACACATTGATTCCAAAAGGAATCTCATAGGTGCGGTAATCTATCACACTAAGTACGATTAACGCAGAAGTCATAAGGCAGTATAAAATACTGTCCCAGCTAAAATCTGTTGCATAAAATACAACTACATAAAGGATTCCATTGAGTGCTTCGACGATAGGGTACTGCTTTGACAGCTTCGAACCACAGTAACGGCATTTTCCCTTTAAGAAAAGATAACTGAACAGCGGCACTAAATCATACCATTTCAACCGATGCCCGCAGCTCATACAGTGGGAACTCTCCCGGACGATATCTTCTTTCTGCGGTATCCGGTAGATACAGACATTTAAGAAGCTTCCGATGACAATTCCATATATGAAAATAAATACTGTGATGAGTGCAAGCATTGGTGTCATGGTATGTAGTGTCCTTTCTTAGCTCAGCGGATTATTTTGTCCACTTATCTTTATCCACTCCTTCAATGGATGGAGAAATCTTGGTATCTTTTGTAGCATCATATGCTTTATCTGCCTCGCTTGCTGGTGCAAGATATACAGCAACCGCACCCTTGCTGTCACAGCTATACATAAATAAATAGTTTGAATCTACTTTACATGTAGGTGCTGCTTTTCCCATTTCTAATGCCTCTGCAACAGCATCTGTTACTTCATGCTTGTTTCCATCATAACTCATACCTGTTGGTGCTGTTCCCTGAGAATCTGCGTACTGAGCTGCTACTGCATTGTAGATATTCTCTGCCTGCTGGATATCTCCGGATACTTTGGAGCTGCTGATGTACTTAACAAACTGAGGAATTAAGATTCCTGCTAAGATTGCCATGATGGCAATAACGATGATTAACTCAACTAATGAAAAGCCTTTGTTGTTCTTTCTGTTTCTAATCTTGTTCATAATGCTATTCTCCTTCTTGTATAAATATAAATATTTTATCTTAAAATCCCGCCCCTATTACGGAATCTTAATTCGTTTTACATGTTGCCGAGCTGGTTGTACATGGAAAGCATCGGCGCATAAATTGCTGCAATCAGAATGACTACGATAATTGCCATAACAACGATAATCATTGGTTCCATTGCCGCCATAACCGTCTGGGTAGTCATCTCAACCTCTTCATCATAATAATCTGCCAGCTTGTCTAACATGCCCTCAATATCACCGGTTTCCTCACCGATAGAAAGCATGTGGATTACCATAGGCGGGAACAGTCCGCCCTTCCGCAACGGTTCTGATAACGGAACACCCTTTGCCACTTCCTCTCTTGCTGACTGCAATTGCAGCTGGAAGTGACGGTTCTTCATCAGCTTGGTGACTGCATCAATTCCATGAATCAATGGAATTCCTGCATACATTAAAGTACTTAATGTACGGGCAAACTGTGAAGAATATGTCTTTATGTTTAACTTGCCAAACAATGGAAGCTTCATGGCTATTTTACCAAAGAACAGCTTTCCGCTCTCTGTCTTGCGCCATTCCCGGATACCAAGTACAATCAGCAGGATTCCTCCCACGAAAAGATACCAGAATTTTGTAATCACATGGCTCATGCTCATCATTGCCCGGGTGATGCCCGGCAGCTGCATACCTGCCTGTTCAAAGGTTGCTGCATATCCCGGTATTACCTTTACTACCATCAGAATGACGATTAATACTGCCACAATCAGCAGTACCACCGGATAAGCCAGTGATTTTTTCATTAAGCCGGACAGTTTTGCCGTCTTATCAAACTGCACTGCCATACGGCTGAAGGAAAGCTCGATATTACCGGAGGTCTCTCCTGCCGCCACCATATTCACTAGCATTTCCGGGAAAATCTCTCCCTGATGTCCCATGGCTTCGGATAGTGTCTGTCCTTTCTCCACTTCGGTACGCACTTCATGAAGTGCAGCGGAAAGCCTCTTATTTTCCGTCTGTTCCTCTAACATTCCAAGGGCATCAATTACCGTAACCCCGGCTTCTATCATACTGACAAACTGCCGGCAGAACACGCTTAAATCCCTTTGGTTTTACTTTCCGCCCAAAGCTTAATTTAACGTCCTTTTCTAACAATCCGACTTCCTTTATGGATATTAAAGTAAGTCCGTTTTTCTTAAGCCGGGCTGCTGCCTTGTCCTGATTTTCTGCATCAATGGTTGCCTTCTTCTCTTTTCCCATGGCATCCACTGCTATATATGAATAACTGGGCACCTTCTCATCCCCCTTACAGTATATTTATCGGTTAAATTTCAAATTTGTTAACCATTTTTCTCATTCTACGGTATCCACGGAAGCTGCTGTTAACAGTTCCCTGCAGATGCTCCGCAGTTTAGAATAGCGTTACCTTCTGCTGCAAAACTGCCGGCTCCTGTGCGAAGCTTACGGCATCTTCTGCTGATATCTTATTCTGCATATAAAGGTCATAAATGGCATCATCCATTGCCTGCATGCCAAGCTTCTTGCTGGTCTGTATCATAGACTGTATCTGGAAGCTCTTTCCTTCACGTATCAGGTTACGGATTGCCGGAGTGGCAAGCATGACCTCGTAAGCCGCCACACGTCCACCGCCTTCCTTTGGAAGAAGCTGCTGGGCGATAATTCCTTCAATAACACCTGACAGCTGTATCCTGGTCTGCTGCTGCTGATGCGGCGGAAACACGTCAATGACACGGTCAATGGTTGCTGCTGCACTGTTGGTATGCAGGGTTGAAAATACCAGATGTCCGGTCTCTGCCGCCGTAATCGCAATACTGATTGTTTCTAGGTCACGCATCTCCCGCACCAGAATTACATCCGGGTCTTCACGCAATGCGGCGCGAAGTGCTGACGCATAACTCTTACTGTCATAACCGATTTCCCTCTGCAATACAATTGACTTGCTGTGAGGATGCAAATACTCAATCGGATCTTCCAGTGTAATAATTGTCTTAGCATATGTTTCAGAAATAATATGTATCAAAGACGCCAGTGTGGTAGATTTACCACTTCCGGTCGGTCCTGTTACCAATACCAGTCCACGCTTGCGGTTGGTCAGGTCAACCACAGATGGTGGAATACCAAGCCGCTTTGCTTCCGGTATCTCAAACGAGAGTATACGGAGTGCTACCGCATAAGTACCTCTCTGACGGAACACATTAAAACGCACCCTGTGAAAGCCTGCGATAGAATACGCAAAATCCAGTTCTCCATTTTCCTTCAGCTCTGCCTTCTGCTCTTCCGTCAACAGCGGTTCTATCATTTCTTCTATTTCAAATGGTTTTATCTTCTCATCTGATGCAGGAACCAGTTCTCCATCAATCCGGAACATCACCGGGCTTCCCGGTGCAAGATGGATATCGGATGCCCCTTTTTCATTTCCTTCCCGCAAAAACATTTCTATTCTGTTCATTGTAAAATCCCCAGCTCTCCTTAATCCTCAGCAGATACTCCCACCAGCTCTGTCACAGAAGTAATTCCTTCTAAGACTTTACGTCTGGCTCCCGCTGCAAGAGTTTCCATTCCATTTTCTACTGCCAGATGTTTGATTTCGGCAGTGGAAGCATCTTTTGCTATGGCATCTTTCATTTCTGTGTTGATTTCCATCATCTCATAGACACCGATTCTGCCCTTATATCCTGTATTGGCACACATTGGGCAGCCCTTTGCTTCAAAAATCATCGTCTCATCCAAATCATCCAGATTCAGAAGCTTGCGCTCATATTCAGTCGGCTTATGCGGCTGTTTACAGTTCGGACAAAGTCTCCGCACCAGACGCTGGGCAATCACTCCGATTACGGAATCTGCAAGAAGATATCCCTCTACGCCCATATTTAACATTCGGGTAATGGTTCCTGCCGCACTGTTGGTATGCAGGGTACTTACTACCAGATGTCCGGTAATAGAAGCCTGTACCGCAATCTCTGCGGTTTCTTCGTCTCGGATCTCTCCAATCATGATAATATCCGGATCCTGTCGCAGGATTGAACGCAGTGCAGATGCAAAGGTCATATCCGCTTTGGCATTTACCTGTACCTGATTGACGCCGTCCAGATTCGCCTCTACCGGGTCTTCTACTGTGATAATATTAATATCCTCTGTATTCAGTTCAGAAAGTGCTGTGTAAAGCGTCGTTGATTTACCACTTCCGGTTGGTCCTGTTACCAAAAGGATTCCATTCGGATGCTTTAACATACGGTCAAAGCTTTCCAGCTCCCCCGGGGTAAATCCAAGTTCCCTCTTATCCTTGGTCAGTGCTTTCTTCTGTGCAAGACGAAGTACACACTTCTCTCCATAAACCGTTGGCAGGATTGATACACGGATATCGTATTCCACACGATCTACCACAAGGGTAATTCGTCCATCCTGTGGTTTTCTTTTTCTGATATATCCATGCCGCCAATAATCTTGATACGTGCTGTAATTGCATTCAGAAGCCGGATGTCGTAGCTCGCCTTCTCATATAACACACCATCAATCCTGTAGCGGATTCTTACACGGCTTTCCAATGCTTCTATATGTATATCACTGGCACGCTGTCTTGCTGCCTGCTCAATCATGGCATTTACCAGAAGAACAATCGGGGAATTTGCAATATCTTCATCATTCTCCTTCTCCTGTTCCCTCTGCTCTTCCTGCCGGCGCTCCAGTGCATATGCCTCAGCCACCTTCCTTGCTTCACTGCTTCCATAGAAACGGTCAAGGGTAAGCATAATATCATGGGTTGTGGCAATTACCGGTGCGACCTGCAGATTGGTAATAATAGAAAAATCATCAATTCCACGCATATCCATCGGGTCAGCCATTGCCACACGGACTTCATTCATATTATTCGGTGAAAAGCCAATTGGTACCATGACATATTTTCTCAGAACTGCCACGTCTACCAGCTTTAGCACATTTTCTTCTATCTGTATTCCACTAAGCGAGACTATTTCCAGTCCAAGCTGGCTTGACAGTGCCTTGGCAATATCCGTCTCACTGGTATAACCCAGCTCTACCAGAACCTCACCCAGCCGCTTTGTGGTTCCCTTTTTTCTTCTCTAATGCATCTGAGAGCTGCTCATCTGTAATAATCTGTTCCTCAATCAGCATATCTCCCAGACGTTTCTTCTGTCTGCTTTCCATTCTCTGCCACTCTCCAAATCATTCTTCACATATCATGATGTGACAAAAATCATCATTATTTTATTATAGCCATTCTTTACATGCTTTTCAACAAATTTTCTTTTTTTTATTCGCTTTTTTCGTTATTTTTTATCTATTTTTTTTGTGTTTCAAGTAAAATTCAGGGATAGACAAATGTCTCTTTTTCACAAAAAAAGCACTGCCTATCCCTCATATTGCTTCTATTATCAGACATTAAAACAGCTTCCACCGATAAACTCACGGATAATCGAATTATTATTGATATTATCCGCCGGTACCGGAAGGAAATAATCTAAGAACTTCAGCAGCCGCTTCGCTTCAAGATATTCCGGGCAGTCCCGTTCAATTGCAAACAGCAATGGCTCTGCATACTGTTTCAGCACAGCAAGCTCATAAATTAAAGCTGAATTAAACATTACATCAGCACCTTCCTGAAACGGGAAGATATTTTTTCTTCTCCCCGCCTTACCGAATCCCACATGGCAATGGTCTCCCTTGCTGATGTAGCCCTGGTTCTTGCATCCCTTACAATTCTCCGGATCAGTCTGCCATCTGTCGTCGGCAGGCAGTTATGCTCATCAATATCCAGCTGGGTCAGCGCACTGATATAAATACGGAATTTACTTTCCTGTGGCAGTGAGTAGGAAAGCCTGTCATTCAGTCCATGAATCCCTTCAATAACAAGTACATCTTCCTCTCCAATCTGCATCATTCTGCCTTTTGCTTCCCGCTTTCCGGTTTTAAAATTAAATACCGGCAGTTCCGTTGGATCTCCGTTTAAAAGACTTGTCATATCATTGTTAAAACGGTCAATATCCAATGCCTCCAGGCATTCGAAATCCAGTTTTCCATCTGCATCTTTCGGTGTCTTATCCCTGTCTACATAAAAATCATCCAGCGGAACCGGATGCGGTTTCATGCCATGGGCGGCAAGCTGTATGGACAGCCTGTGGGAAAACGTTGTCTTCCCGGAAGAGGACGGACCTGCTATCATAATGAATTTCTTATGATGTCCCTCTTTAATCTGCTCTGCCAGCTGTCCTATTTTCTGTTCCATCAGGGCTTCCTGTATCAGAATAATTTCCTGTATTCTGCCTGCAGAAACTGCATCATTCAAAGCTCCTATGGTTCCTACTCCCATGGTATGTCCCCACTCTGACGCTTCTTCCAGTGTCAGGTACAGTTTATCCGATGGAACAAAAATATCCACCTTCCTGGTATCTTTTCCCGGAAAGAGCAGCATAAAACCTTCTTTATATAATGTCAGGTCAAAATATTTCAGATAACCGGTAGACGGCACCATATATCCATAGAAATAATCTTTGTAATGATCCAGCTCATAGATATTGACTCTTGAGCTTCTCCGGTAGCGGAACAGTCTTTCTTTATCAGTCATTCCCAGTCTCCGGAAGAGTTCTACTGCATCTGCCGTCGGCAGACTATGCTTTTCAATCGGAAAATCGGCTTCTACCAGACGCTGCATCTCCTGCTTTAAATCCCTTAACATCTGTTCATCGACAGCTACCCATTCTGCCTGCTCTGATGCTCCGTTCTTTTCCTCATTCCGCTTCAGTTCGCAATAATATCCCTGGGCAATGGAATGCATGATGCGGACCGTAATCTTTTCTTCCCCATAAAGATTATGCACTGCCTTCTGCATCAGCAGCGCCGTACTTCTCCGGTATGCTTTCCTGCCATCCTTGTCTGCCGTTGTAATAAAGGTAAGATTTCCTGATTCTGCCTTTTCACGCAGCTCCCGCAGGCGGTTGTTCACCAGCACCAGGACAATATCATCCGGAAACTGTTTCTGATATTCCTTGGCAAGCTGCTTGTATGTGGTTTCCGGCACATACTCCCTTACGTTTCCATGAATATTAATTCTACATTTAACTTCTCCCATAGTAGTCCCCATTTCTTTGATTACTATTTATACAATATAGGAAAACGGAGATTGTAACTTCTGGCTGTATATGTTCAGTTCCGGTAATCTCTCCTTGAAATATTCTGCCATATAGGTTACAAAAATATGCTCCAATCCATAATGTCCTGCATCTAAGATACTTAAGCCTTTGGCTGCTGCGTCGATTCCCGTATGGTGGTCAATATCTCCTGTTATCAACACCTGGGCACCCTTTGCAATCGCTTCATCCACTTCACTCTTTCCGGAGCCGGGACAAATTGCTGCACGCTGTACCATGCGGCTGGTATCACCAAATACTTTTACCGCTTCTGTCTGAAACCGGCTTTTTACAAGCCTGCCGCAATCCCCTAGACTTATCTCCTCTGGCAGCATTCCCACTTTGCCGATACCACAGGATTTTCCCTGCCACTCCCCGGTTACTTCCAATGGTTCTGTCTCCATTAGTTCCAGGTAATCTGCTGCAAGGTCCGCCATGACGCAGATATCAAAATTCGTATGCATCGCACAGTAAACCATATCCTGCTGTGCCAGTCCGTAAATTCTTCTGCCGATAAAATCACTGGTAAGAATATTTTTTATTCCACCAAAGATTAACGGATGATGCGTCAGTATCATATCAGCCTTAAGTTCTTTTGCTTCCGCAATTACTTCATCGGTTGCATCCACCGCCAGATAGATACTGTTTATCTCTTTCTCCCATCTGCAGACCTGAAATCCCGGATTATCCCATTCACAGGCATTGCTACAGGAGCAAGTGTCTCTAATATTTCCCGTATCTGTTCACACTTCATATATTTTCTCCCATGATACGCTCTGCTTCTTCTATCATTGCAAGTTTCTCTTGCAGTTCTTTCTGCCGTTCAAAGCGTCTTGTACTGCCATCTTCTTTCTGCTGCAATTCATCCTGTTGCGTTGCAGATTGTTGCAGCAATTCTGGTTTCTGCAATACAGTTTGCTCCGGCATAAGCTTCCGGATTTCAAGTTTCTTTAAGATTTCCGAGAACTGCTGTCTCTGTTTTATTAAATATTGTTTTAATATTTCATTTTTTGTCTGTAATAAATATCCACCATAACGAAAAGCAACATCCGTCAACGGTGCTGCTTTTCCCGGTACACATCTTAACATCACGTAATATTTGCCAACGCCATTCCGGCGATTACCACGCCATCGGCTTCAGATGGAGCCAGTGCCGTAAGTCCATCGGACAATCTGGTTTCTATGTAATCTTCTAAATGAACTTCCCGGATATGCTCCTCTGCCCGAAGAAGCGGCACCCCGGTTCACATCCATTGCAATGGCATGCCCAATACATTCTGACTGAATCAGATAAATCGGAACATAACCGTGGTCACATCCTACATCTGCAAGGCAGGTGGTATTCCGAACCAATGCTGCAACTGCCTGCATTCTTTTTGAAAGTTTATTCATATATTACTCCAGATAATCCTTTAATTTGCGGCTTCTGCTTGGATGACGAAGTTTACGAAGTGCCTTTGCTTCAATCTGACGGATACGCTCCTTGTTACGTTAAATTCTTTTCCAACTTCTTCCAGTGTACGGGCACGTCCATCTTCCAGACCAAAACGAAGGGTTAATACCTTCTGCCCCCGCTCGGTCAGTGTTCCAAGCACTTCCTCTAACTGCTCTTTTAACAGGGTAAATGCTGCAGCATCGGAAGGAACCGGTACATTATCATCTTTAATAAAATCGCCTAGATGGCTGTCTTCCTCTTCTCCGATTGGTGTTTCCAAAGATACCGGTTCCTGTGAAATCTTTAAGATCTCACGTACACGGTCTACCGGCATATTCATTTCTGCTGCAATCTCTTCGGGGGTCGGTTCTCTTCCAAGCTCCTGCAGTAGCTGACGGCTCACGCGGATCAGTTTGTTAATGGTCTCTACCATATGCACCGGAATACGGATGGTACGCGCCTGATCAGCGATCGCTCTGGTGATTGCCTGACGAATCCACCAGGTCGCATAGGTGGAGAACTTATATCCCTTGCGGTAATCGAATTTTTCTACCGCTTTGATCAGACCCAAATTTCCTTCCTGGATCAGGTCTAAGAACAGCATTCCACGGCCCACGTAACGCTTTGCAATGCTGACTACCAGTCGCAGGTTGGCTTCTGCCAGACGTTTTTGCTTCCTGGTCTCCTAATTCCATTCTCTTTGCCAGCTCGATTTCTTCTTCTGCACTTAAAAGAGGTATGTTCTTTACCGATTTCCGATTTTTAAATACATACGGACCGGATCCTCAATGGATACGCCGTCCGGTACCGATAAATCAATCTTTTCTACCTCTACCTCGTCTTCGTCATCTAAGATGATATCGTCATCGATATCGTCATCATCCATGATTCGAAGCACATCAATGTTATTGGTCTCAAGGAAGTCTAAGATTTTCTCAAACTCATCTGCATCCAGTTCCATGTCCTTGAAGAACTCGCTGATTTCCTGATACTCAAGGCTGTTCTTTTTTTCTTCTTTGCCAGCGCAAGGAGTTCCTGGAGTTTTTCCTGCAATTTTGCTTTTTCTCCTCAATGCTCATCTTTTCGTCTTTTGCTGCCGGAGCACTTTTTGCAGCTTTTGTTGTCTTTTTCGTCTTTTTCCATCTTTTCATCCATTTTCTTGTTCATCCTCTCATGATTCGTCATATAAACGGGACTAAATAGTATTTTGTCCTCAATCTATAGAAATATGCATTTTCTCCATATTCTGCAAGGTTCTCTTATCTGCCACAAGCTGTTGCAAGCCCTGCATATCCGTAGGTTCCAAGTGCGCCGAACGATAGGAGATGCTGTTATCCTTCACCCGCAGAATCGTCTCTTTTAACGCCTTATCCCGCTCTGCAGCAGAATCCACTTCATGGATTCTCGCATGGAAGAGCTCTGCAACTTCCCGCTGTTCCTCTTCTTCTGCAAATAAACTGATAATCTGTGCCGGATTGACAGTACCCGACTTCTTCTGCTCGTAGAAAGCTCTGCCACCTTACGGAAAATGTCTTCCGTAAAATCTTCCGGTGTAATGATATCTTTGATTTTATCGTACAGATTATCATATTCTATGAGCCAGGTCAAAAGTAATTTCTGGGACTGCTTCATGCCGTCCTCTTTCTTATGCTTCTTCTCATTCAGCCCACTCTTAATCGGTGTCCGCTCTTTTACAAGTCCTCCCTGGGTGCCCAGCTGGTTTACCAGATTCCGGAGTGCTTCAAAGCTCATATGATATTTATCTGCCACAGCTTCCATATAATTGTTCCGTTCCAGTTCCGTGGTAAAATAGCAAGCAGTTTCTTTGCCACTTCTGTCTGGAATGCGGTCTTTCCTTCCGGGTCCTTCATATCATATTTCTGCTCTAAAATCCTGATTTCAAACATAAAGCTGTTTTCTGCCGCATCAATCCGCTTCTGGTATTCGTCCGCTCCAAGTGCCTTGATGAATTCATCCGGGTCTTTGTACGGCTTCATGTTGATGACTTTGGCTGTCAGCCCTACTTCTTTTAAAATCGGGATTGCACGAAGTGCCGCCTTAATTCCGGCACCGTCGCTGTCAAAGGTAAGATAAACCTCCTTCGTATATCGTTTCAGCAGACTGGCATGTCCACTGGTAAACGCGGTTCCTAAGGATGCCACCGCATTGTCAAAGCCTGCCTGGTGCAGTGCAATGACATCCATATATCCCTCACATAAAAGCAGCTGCGGTTTTCTGGTCTGTCTTGCAATATTTAATCCATACAGATTCCGGCTCTTGTCAAAAATCTTGGTCTCCGGCGAATTCAGATACTTCGGTTCGCCATCCCCCATGACTCGTCCACCAAATCCGATTACTTTATTATGTACATCCATGATCGGAAACATGGCACGATTCCAGAATTTATCATGTCCGCCCCGGACTTCGTCAATGGACACAAGACCGGATTCCTTTAAGATTGCATCATCATATCCAAGCTTTCTTAAATAGCGGTACAAATCATCACTGTATTTATCCGAATAGCCAAGTCCAAACTTCTGCATGGTGGCATCCGATAATTCTCTCTTTTTAAAATATTCATACGCCTGTTTTCCGTGTTCGCTCCGCAGCAGCATATAATAATATTTGCCGGCTGCCTTGTTAATCTCTAACAGAATCTGGCGTTTGTCTGCTTCTTTCTTTGCCTGGGCACTCATTTCCTGCTTCGGCAGTTCGATTCCGGCACGCTCTGCCAATGCCTCCATCGCTTCCGGGAAAGTAAAGTTCTCATATTCCATCAGGAAGGTAAATACATTTCCTCCAGCTCCGCAGCCAAAGCAGTAATACATCGGCTTATTCGGTGATACGGAAAAAGAACCGGTCTTTTCATTATGGAAGGGGCACAGTCCAAAATACGTGCTGCCTTTTTTTTCGTCAACCGTACATATCCGGAAATCACATCTACAATATCATTTCTGGAACGTACTTCCTCTATTAATTCATCTGAATAATATGCCATTCCTTAATTCACCTGCCAAGCCTTCGGTACAAAATATTCTGAGAATTTGGCAATTGCATACTGGTCGGTCATTCCTGCGATATAATCACATACTACCCGTTCTTCCTCTTCGCCTTCCGCAATCATATCGGTATACTGCGCCGGCATTATCATCGGATGTTCCATATAATATGTAAACAGTTTGCTGAGTAAGCCTTCTGCCTTTGTCTCTTCGCCTTTGGCAATGGAATTGGTATATACGCTTACAAACATGAACTTCCGCAAATCCTGCATTGCCTGGAAAATTTCATCGGACATAATGATATCCGGCTTATCCATGCTGTTGGTTATAATATCATGAATCAGTGTATCCAGCCGGTCTGCCGAATTCTTTCCCAATACCTTCCGTATCTCGATTGGAATATCTTCTTCCACCATTATCTTTCCACGCACCGCATCATCGATATCATGATGAATATAGGCGATTTTATCAGAGAAACGGACGATTTTGCCTTCCAGTGTATGCGGCATCGTACTGGTCTGATGATTTAAAATGCCGTCCCGCACTTCCCATGTCAGGTTCAGTCCCTGTCCGCTTTTTTTCCAATTTCTCTACGATACGTACGCTCTGTTTATTATGTTTAAAGCCACCGGAGCAAAGTTCATTTAGTACCCGCTCTCCGGCATGGCCAAACGGCGTATGCCCCATATCGTGTCCCAGTGCAATTGCTTCCACCAGATCTTCATTCAGACGCAGTGCTTTTGCAATTGTTCTCGCATTCTGCGATACCTCTAAGGTATGCGACATACGGGTACGATAATGGTCACCCTTCGGTGTTAAGAACACCTGCGTCTTATTCTTCAGACGGCGGAATGCCTTACAGTGGAGAATACGGTCTCTGTCTCTCTGGTATACGGGACGTATATCACAAGGTGCCTCCGGATAATCCCGTCCTTTGGAATTCTCGCTTAATGCTGCATAAGGGCTTAACATCTCATGCTCCATGCGCTCCATCCGTTCCCGAATTGTCATATCCTTATCTTCTCCCTTCCTGTCACATCACCATTTCATGATGTAAAGGCACTGCCATCATCTTTACCATTATGAGGACGTCATTCGACCTCTGCTATTATAATTCTGTGTCCACCTTCAAATTTCCTTTATTTTTTACAAAATTTCATAATATTTTTTCTAATACTTTCCAATGCGCTTCGAAATCGCCCTTGCTACCTTATAAACCGGATTCTCCATCTTCTTTGCCACCTGTTTTAATTCCTGCCGGATGGCAATGGACTGCGGGCAGTGTTTCTCACATTTTCCGCACTGACGGCATTTTGAAGCGTTGGTCGGATTTGTCTTTAAAGTGGTACACATAATATATGCCTTCATACCGGAATAAAAGCTGTCGGTATAGCGTGTATTATATGCTGCAAAACAGGTCGGAATATCTACTCCATGCGGGCATGGCATACAGTAGCCGCAGCCGGTACAAGGTACCTTCATATGCTGGTTAATGGATTTCTTTACCTTTTCAAAGATTTCCAAGTCTTTCTCTGTTAATGCATCTGCTGTGGCATCCGATGCAATCCTTACATTTTCCTCTACCTGTGCAATATCATTCATTCCGGAAAGCACTACTGTCACCTCCGGATGATTCCATATCCAGCGGAGTCCCCATTCTGCCGGGGAACGATGTGGTTCTGCAGATGCAAATATGGCTTTGGCAGCCTTTGGCAGTGCATTCACCAGCCTACCGCCCCGCAGCGGCTCCATGATAATCACCGGAAGTCCCTTCGCTGCAGCATATTTTAAGCCTTCAGTTCCCGCCTGGGTATGTTCATCCATATAATTATACTGTATCTGGCAGAAATCCCAGTTGTAAGAATCTATGATTTTCTTAAACTGAGTGGCTCCGCCATGGAAAGAAAATCCGATATTTCCAATCTGACCACTTTTCTTTTCTCTGCAATCCAGTCCTGTATTCCAAGTGCAGTCAGCCGCTCCCATGCTGCAATATCATTCAGCATATGCATCAGATAATATTCCACATGGTCTGTCTGAAGGCGTTCTAACTGTTCCTTAAAATACCGCTCCATATCACCTTCTGCCTTAATATAATAATGTGGCAGCTTGGTGGCAATTTTTACCTTATCACGATAGCCTTTTTGCCAGGAACTTTCCCAGGCATGCTTCACTTCCACCGTAAGTATATGCGGTATCAAAATAATTGACCCCGGCTTCCACTGCCGCTGCCATCTCCCGCTCTGCCTTTTCCTGGTCGATTGCGGTTCCTTTCTTAGAATAACGCAGGCAGCCATAGCCTAAGATGGACAGCTGGTCTTTGTTTCCCGGATTTTCTCTATATTGCATGTTTATTCTCCCTTGCACTTGTTGTTATGGCTGCTGCGAAATGGAGAATGATAATAAGGATATCTTACCACTGCTTTGACGGGATGCGCCTTTTGTTCACCTATAGCGAATACCACTCCGGCTGCAAGGGGCTCTAATAATTTTAGGACAATTCTTTTATATATGGCAAACGGTGCAAAGTCACATCCATGTTCCTCTGCACCTCGCTGGTACGTCCCTGTACCAGCGTTGCCTGGTATTACCAAAATTCTAAGTGCCCCTAGCAGCCTGCGCAAATGTATTCGTCTACAGGCGAACAGAAGACTGCATCCTGACAAGTATTAAGAAAACAGACATCCCTATTTATCATTTCTCCATTTCGCAGTTACCGATTCTGCATAAGTTGCCGGGTGATGATATTTTCATACCACCACCCGGCACATATACTGTTATTATAAAGCTATCGGGAAAGTTTTGCAAGAATCACTCCCGCTCCTTTATCTTTTTAAATCCATCGGTCATGTCATAGGATGTAATGTTATCATTAATCCAGAGGTAAAATACATTGCCACTATACATTCCACGGACATTCTCGTAATTGACTCCGTTAATGCCCGGAATTTCTGCCTGTTTCTTAAAGGTTCCATTTTCATAGGAATATATCTGGTAGGTCTGCTTTGTTCTGCTGCTGCTATAATCCTCACAAACCAGACCGATTAAATTCTTATCCTTTGAAATGATGACACTCTTATAATCATATAATGCTTCGCTATAATCTACATCCTTTAATACAAGCTTTGCTTCTTCGGTTACTTCTCCCGGATTTTCTATATTAAACATGGAAAGCTTAATGTTTTCTATATTTCCGGTCTCCTCATCAGATTCATAACCGATGCCCAACAAATGTGTATCATCCCAGAAATGCAGATATTCGGAGAAGCCGGTCACCTTGAGTTCGCCGATAATTTCCGGTTTTGCCGGGTCTGATAAATCCACGGTAAACAGCGGGTCGGTATTCCGGTAGGTTACAAAGTAACCAGTGTTTCCCATAAAGCGGGCGGCATAGATTTCTTCTCCCGGTGCAATGCCCGTCAACTGTCCGGTTAATTTCATGTTCTCATCCAGAATATAAAGTGCATTCACCTCATCCTCTGTACTATAATCGGTGGTCAATACCCTGAGATATCCATCACTGGCATTGATTGCAAAGGTATCTCTGACATAACCCCTTACTGCCGTTGCCGCCACACCACTGATTCTGCCCTCATCCAGTGCAAATTTTGCAATATTGGTAATCATTGCTCCATCATAATCTTCCTCATATAAATACAGGGCATCTTTGCTGATATAAGTCTGGGCATATCCAGAGATTACAAGCTTACTGTCCAGCACTTTATCCGGCTTATTTACATCCAGCGAAGAAACCAGTATACCACTTTCTCCTGATGACTCCGGCAGATAAATTTCACCGGCGGCAACCTTTTCTCCATTTACCTTCGGAATCACTGAGGTATATTCCTTTTCTACATATCCCACCACATCGGATGTCATATGATACTGTGTAAAAGATAGACTACATCTCCGATTTTCCGGGAAGTATTATAATAACCATCCTGGATTAATCTTCCTTCAAATTCCGGATTCCTGCGGTCTACGATACTGTATACCTGAATCTGCGTGGTGCTTTTTCCATTCATTTTATAGCAGAATGCACTGTCTTCAGAAGCATCTGATACAGCAATTTCTTCATCTGAGCTTTCTTTATCTGAGTTTTCCTTATCAGAGCCAGCTTTGCTGCTTTCGCCCAAGGATGTCTCATAGCCCTGCACAACCAGAATCAGCTGGTCTCCATCCACATAAATTTCCATCACCCGGTCTGCTGCGCCACAGTCTTTCGGGAGAAATCGTGTTACTTCTTCTAATTTTCCATCCTGGATATCCGTTATAACAATGTATTTATCCTCTACCGTATAAATGTAACTGCCATCAATTTTAGCAATATCACTCTCGTCTACACCTTCCATCTGCAGATTTGTCGTAGAATAATCTTTTCCGCCTTCCTTGCTGCCCTCCGACAAATCGGCAACGGCACTTCCGTACTCAGTTCCATCACTGTAGTAATATTTGTCACTGCCGGAATTCATTGCTCCCGATGCAGCATAGCTTGTCTCTGCACTTGTTTCCTCTTCTATCCAGTTCTGCTGATACCCCTTAAGAAGAGTCTGATATACCTCCTTATAATCCGATGCAGGATGATACATTGTTCCAAGAGCTGCCACATCCACATACCCTGTTTCACCTGCTTCTCCCACAGTCTGCTGCGTATCTGTCATTGCTACGGAATCCGTCTGCCCTGTACCGGAATTCTTATCGAAACGGGTCACTGTTATATAAATTCCGCTGCATACTACCAGTGCCAGCACTGCCACCATACTTCCAAGTCTGCGCCATGGAATTATTTTCTTCGATTTTTCGGTTCCAAGTGCTGATTTTCCTGCTGCTGTTTTGCTTTCTGTTCCTGTAATTGTTTTTCTATCTGTTCCGGTTTCAGAGTCTCTGGTATCTCTATCTCTTCCGCCGCTTTTCTTAACTGGGTTAAAATCTCCTGTTCATTCATACCGGCACCTCCATCTCATCTGAATTTTCTGTTGTTTTCCAGACTTTTTGCATATCTTTCGTTTCTCACTTCCAATATTTCTCCACCATTTTCTTTATTCCCCGGCTCTCTTTTGAGCGGACGGTATTTTCGTTAAGGTCTAACAGTTTTCCGATTTCCTTACTGCTATACCCACAGAATAAATGCATGGCGATAATCATTCGTTCCTCGGAAGGCAGCTCAAAGAACAGGCTCCGGACTGCTGCATGCTCATCCATTCCGGATTTTCCCATATGCTCTAAAAGCTCCGGTGTCAGCTCTTCCGGACGGGTTGCATACTCTTTTAATTTACGTTTGCACTTATTACTTAAAATACGGAATATCCACGCCCGGAACGCTTCTGTCTTTCGAAGCTCCCCGATTTGTGCAAATGCATCTGTCACGGTATCGCTGACCACATCCTGTGCATCCTGCGGATGCTTCAGCACATATAACGCAAAGCGATACAAATCCTGATAAACTCCTTCATATAATTGTGCAAATGCACCGGTATCCCCACTTTGTGCCCTGCGCACCAGCTGCAGTTCCTGTTCCATATGCTCACCCTATACCTTCCTAAGTCCTTTCCTTTGACCGGTCTCATATATATAGTGTCGCTGAATTCCATTCTGTTGCATATATTTTAAATTTTTTATAACTGGCTGATTACCAGCACATCATTTTCACGAATCACAGTATTTCCGTTCGGTATCACAACCTTCTCATTCCGCTTTAGAACAAGAACCAGCTTCTCTTCTCCCAGTTTTATTCTGGATAATGGCTTTCCAATCCACTTGCTGTCTTTTTTCGATTGGGATTTCTGTCAGACAGATGCCAAGATTTTCTTCCGGAGATAAAGCACTTAAGACTATCTTGTCTCCGGCAAGCACTACCGTGTTGCCATTTGGAATGATACGCTCCTCGCCTCTTAGAATCAGTACCAGTAATAAATCCGGCAGGGAAGTAAGGTCTTTTATCTTGCGGTTCTCCCATGGATGTCCTGCTTTGATGCTGATTTTAACAAACTCCACCGGCATTTCATCGGAGTAGTCACTGAAGGTCTTCATGACGTTGCCATTTTCGTCTATCATGTCAAGCTTCTTTGCCACCAGTCCAAGCAGTGTACCCTGAATACTGATAGAGAACAGGACAATGAAAATAACTATGTGGAACAAATCATTCTTCGTATATGCCGGGCTTACTGTTGCCATAATTGCAAATACTATGGATGCCGCTCCACGAAGCCCCGCCCAGGACACCAGAAGCTGCTGCTTTACCGGGCAGCGGAATGGCATCAGGATGGCAAATACAGAAACCGGTCTTGCCACAAATGTTAAAAATACCGCAATTGCCAGTGCAATCGGAAGTATCTTCGGCAGCTGGGATGGAAATGCCAGAAGTCCAAGCAGAAAGAAAATGAGCATCTGCATCAATCCGGTGATTCCATCAAAGAAATGCACCAGTGATTTTTTGTGATGAAGAGGGGTGTTACCAAGGATAATTCCGGCAATGTATGCTGCCAGATAACCATTTCCATTTATCATGGATGCTCCGGCGTAGGATACCAGTGCCATACTGAATACAAATATCGTATCAAATCCATCTGTTGCAAAATTCACTTTTTTTAAAATGAATGCTGCTGCCAGTGCCACAACTACCCCCACTAATATGCCAAAAATAATCTGCGAGAATATCATGACAACCAGCGAAGAACCACTTAATTCTCCGCTCATTATTGTTAATATAATTACGGTCAGCATATAAGAACATGGGTCATTACTACCACTTTCCACCTCCAGCATGGATGCAGTATTGTTCTTAAGATTCAGCCGCTTGGAACGAAGGATTGAAAAGACCGATGCCGCATCCGTAGAACTGATTACAGAGCCAATCAGCATACTTTCCCAGAAATCCATTCTCAATATAAAATGACAGAATGCTCCGGTTGTTACTGCGGTCAGTATAACACCTACTGTTGATAATAATACTGCTTTACCAGCCACCGGTTTTGCCTGTTTCCAGTTGGTTCCAAATCCACCGTAAAACATGATAAAGATTAAGGACACCGTACAAATCTGTTCGGCAATCGTAAAATTATCAAAAGGAATCTTTAAAATTCCATCTGTTCCAAACATCATGCCAAGAAGAATATATGCCAACAGCATTGGAATTCCCAGTTTGTTGGACATTTTATTCAATGACAGACACAATAAAATCACTGGTGCTACCAGTAAAATATAACTTGTCATAAATACCTCTCTTTCCTGTTTTTTTATTTACCTGTTGCTCTTACGTCTTCTTCTATCCCCTTTTCTTTTATTACCTCTACCTATTCCTTCTTTTCTTCTGCCTCCATGATACTTCCAGCCTTTACCAGTCCTCTCTGCAGTGCATCCCTTGCATTCTTCCAAGGCTGCTCCTTATAACGGTAATCATTCTTACAGATGAACCATTCCAAATCATCCCGCACCCTCTCATATCCGTTAATAAAAGTCTCATTTAAAGTCATCAGAAATTCATTCAGGTATTTCTTACCCATATATTCCGGGGCACCGGAAAACAGAACTTTATAATGGTTTACACAGAAGCCTTTGGATGCTGCAAACTGTCTGCGGAAGTCTTCTTCTTTTTCATATAAATAGTAAATGGTATTGATATAATTTGTAAAGCTGTGATTGATGTAATCACACACAAAGCACTTTTTTTTCTTTTCTTCCACAAAGGTAATCACCGGATGGACTGTCTGGCTCTTTTTCCTGAAAAGTCCGGCGACTGCGGCAATGGCGCTTTCATTGCTTTTTTTAACTCCTTAGCAGTCTTATCCATATGGGTCTTTAACATCATGGCAAGCCCTAATTTATTCGGATATTCATATAACATTTCCAAATGTTTCTGACAGAAGCCCTGTTCATCACTCTGCTCCCGGATATCTCCCTCCATGTAACTTGCACCCGGTCCAATGGTATAATTGATGGCATTTTCTTCTAATTTCTGATACATTCTGCAGACCGGACATTCGCTTTCCTCTGCAAATGCATCCTGTATTGGTATCGTATAAATCTCTGTTTTCATTTTAATCTCCTTAAAGATACACAAAAGGGTATTCCATATGCACTCCTTCGGTATGTGGAATACCCTTCTCTTTGCAATTGTATACCGTTTATTACATCATGTTTTTCGTTACTTCTTCTTTCATGGAAGAAACGTTAAACTTACGGACATTTTCATCCAGCTCTGCTGCTACAGAAGTAATTCTGGCAGTTGTATTCTTACATTCTTCTACCAAAGCTTCAAACTCGTTCATTGCCTCAGATGTATCTCTGGCACTTGTTGTATTTGTCTCTGCTGCTGCAGCAAGCGAATCCATTTTCTCTTCAATGGCACTCTTATGTTCATTCAAGCCACCGACTTCTGAATTGATTCCCTGAATAGAAGTGCTGACACTTTCAATTTCATGATTCAAGGCAGTAAAGATTGTCTCTGTCTCACGAATCTTTGTATTCTGCTGTTCAAATGCTTCTGATACTTTTCCGGTAATCTCTACACTGACATTAGAATTATCAATCAGTTCATTAACAATTTTATTAATCTGCTCTGAAGACTCTCTGGACTGGTCTGCCAAGGTACGGATTTCTTCTGCAACTACGGCAAATCCTTTTCCCTGTTCTCCTGCCCGTGCAGCTTCAATACTTGCATTTAAAGCAAGCAGATTTGTCTGGCTTGCAATTCCTGCAATAATCTCTGTTGCAGTACGAATCTGTAAGGCAGACTGATTGGTTCTGTCTGTCTGGCTCTGCACTTCATCAATAGACTGCCTGTTCTGTCTGCTGATTTCCACCAGCTGCTGCATAATCACCTCTGCTGATTCATTGCAGTCCTTCATTTTAATGCACTGTCTGAAAGAAGTGTAATATTGCTGGCAATTACTTCAATGGCATTACCGATTTCTGCTACTTTCTGCTGTACATGCTGTGTTTTCTCTGCCTGTGAAACGGTATTATCTGTAATGGAAGCAACTTCACCGCTCACCTGATCCAACGCCTCATTCATAGTGTCAAAGGACTGGCTGAATGTCGTAGACAGCTCGCTTAATTCCCTGCTGGCTCTACGGATTCCGGTCACAATCTGTGCAAAGTTTCTTACCATATCATTGGCAGAGCCTAATAATTTGCTGATTTCATCTTTTTTTTTTTCATTATGTTTTGGTTCTTCTAACTGAAGGCTTCCATCCGCAATCTTATCCATACTGCCAATTACAGCTTTCAGTTTTCTGGCAATTGCTACTGCAAGCCACAGGGAACCTGCCACAAATACCGCCAAGACCACAATTAAAATAACCGTTCCCACACCTGCATTTAATGCTGTATTCTGTACCAGATGCATTATGATAATTCCGGCAAGTCCAACCAGAAGAATCGGGAGTGAAATTACTGCAATTAATCCAAGTACCAGTTTCTTTCCTACATTATTTTTTCTGAAGATTTACGTTTCTCTGCCATTACTGCACTTCCTCCTTATAGCTCTTATCTCTTATTCCTATGTATTATCTTTTTATCCGGTTATCTTTAAATAAGCTGCGGAAAATGCCGGCATATCAAGACCACCCTGAAATGCTGCTTTTTCTCCGGTCAGCAGGTCAACTGCTTCTGCTGCTCCTGCATCAAAGGATGCATGGAAGGGATTCTCTTCCAGATTGATTGCTACAAGAATCCGCTCACCTTCAAAGCTTCTCTCAAATACAATCTGCCGGTTTGTTAAGAATACCTTGCGGTAGCTGCCATAGCAAAGTGCTTTTTCCGATTTATGAACCTTCGCCAGTCTGGAAATATAATCGGTAAGTTCATTCCATTCCGGTGCTTCAAAAGACGGACGGAGTGCTTCATCCCCACCATTTTCTTTCTTTCCTTCTGCAGCCCATTCACTTCCATAGTAGACACATGGGATGCCAGGAATTGCAAACAGCATTGCATATACCAGTGGAAGATGTTCTTTTTCCTTTAAAGTGCTTGCCAGACGGTTCACATCATGATTATCCAGGAAATTCAAAAGATGCCTGCCCTGATACATTCCGCAGAAATGCTGCTCCAGGGTATAATTGATTTCAAAGAGGTTGCGGTCATTAAAGCTGGACCACATTCCCTTATATGCCTGATAATTTGTTACACTATGCAACATATTCTGTTCATCCAAAAGACGGTTATAATCACCATGAATCATCTCGCCCAGGAGATAAAAATCATCCTTTTTCGAATCTACGAACTGACGTAATCTTCTAACAAAATCCATATCCAGACTGTACGCAACATCCAGACGCAGTCCGTCAATATCAAATTCTTTTATCCATCCTTCTACTGCTGAAAAGATATGCCGGATTACTTCTTCATTCCGCAAATTCAGTTTTACCAGCTCATTATGTCCTTCCCAGCCTTCATAGGAAAGTCCGTCGTTATAATTATTATTCCAGCCAAAATTCACATTTGTGAACCAGTCCTTATATGGAGAATTCTCTCTGTTTTTCAGTAAATCCTGAAATGCAAAGAAGCCTCTTCCCACATGGTTAAACACTCCGTCCAACACTACTTTGATATTGTTGTCATGTAATTTTCCACATACTTCTTTAAAGTCCTCATTGGTTCCAAGTCTTACATCTAACTTTGTATAATCCCTGGTATCATAACCGTGACGGTCTGATTCAAAAACCGGACAGAAATATATTGCATCCACTCCAAGTTTTACCATATGCGGAATCCAGTCTTCCACTTTCTTTATCCGATGAGCCAGAACACCATCATTTTCTGTTGGTGCCCCGCAAAATCCCAATGTTGAAATCTGATAAAATACACTGTCATATGACCACATAAAAACTGTTCCTCCTGTCTGTCCATCATGTGCTGTGGTTTTTCCGCTACTCGCGGAATAAAGAATGTGCCTTGGCACATTCTCGCGCCTGCGGCGGTCGCTTGCGACATCTACCTTATACGCCGCAGTGCGCATCCTCGCGGGCGTTTTTTTACTTTACAGGAAAGCAATTTCCTGTAAAAAGTAAAAGAGACTTGGTTCCTTTGCGGGAACCGTCCTCCTAACTTCTTCCCTCTGCCTTCGCCCATGTTGTTTCAATTACACTTATTATAACATAATTTTATAGCATAAGGGAATTTTTTTCTTGCATTTTTCCTAATTTTTTTGATTTTTATAACGTTATTTTGTTATTTTTCAACACCGGTAAGCTGATATCCTGCTTTTTCAATCACTTCTGCAAATGCTGCATCCGGAATCTCTTTGTCCATGGTTACTTCAGCACTCTTTGTCTCAAGGTTGACAGCTGCCTTTACTCCTTCCATGGCATTTAATGCTTCTTCCACATGTTTCTTACAGTGTTCACACATCATTCCTTCAATTTTAAGTGTTTCTTTCATTTTATTATCCTCCTTATCATTTTCATTATTATCTGTCACTTTTTCTGCTGACTGTTCTATCTGACTTCCTGCTGCTTTTTCCACTATCTGTTCTGCCACATTTCCTGCTGTCTGCTCTAATCGCTGCGGTTTAAAAAGCTTTAACCGGAGAGCATTGCATACTACACAGACGCTGCTTAAGCTCATTGCTGCTGCACCGAACATCGGATTTAATTTAATATGAAATGCCGGGTATAAAGCGCCTGCTGCCAGTGGAATTCCAATGCTGTTATAGAAGAATGCCCAGAACAGGTTCTCCTTGATATTGCGGATAACCGCTTTACTTAACCGGATGGCTGTTACGGCATCCATCAGATCATTCCGCATCAGTACCGCATCTGCACTTTCGATTGCCACATCTGTTCCTGCTCCAATGGCAATTCCTACATCGGCTCTTGCCAGTGCCGGTGCATCATTGATTCCGTCTCCAATCATGTCAACCTTATGTCCCTGCTGCTGCAGTTTGGCAATATGCCGTTCCTTATCCTCCGGCAATACTTCTGCAATTACTTTTGGAATTCCAAGCTTCTTACGAATGGCTTCGGCGGTACGTTTATGGTCTCCGGTCAGCATTACTACCTCAATGTGCATCTTACGGAATGCTTCAATGGCATAGCGGCTGGTTTTCTTTTCCACATCTGCTGCTGCAATGATACCCAGAAGGCTGTTATTTTTCGCAAAGATTAATGGAGTCTTTCCTTCTTCTGCCAGCTTGTCCAGAGTATCTCCAAGGTCATCCAATGACACTCCCTTTTCTTTCATAAAGGCTTCGTTTCCCGCATAATAAGATGCATTTTCGTCTTCAGCCTCAATTCCTCTGCCCAGAATTGTCTTAAAATTTTTTCATGGCAAGGGGCATAATCTCCTGCTCTTTCGCATACTGCAGAATTGCCTGTGCCAGCGGATGCCCGCTTCCCTGCTCAACGCCTGCTGCAATTGCCACAAATTCTTTTTCGTTTAATTCTGTGGTTCCAACACTCACATCTGTAACTCTTGGCTTACCTTCTGTTATGGTTCCGGTCTTATCCATAACTACGGTATCGATACTGTGCGCCGTTTCCAGTGCTTCGCCGGACTTAATCAGGATTCCGTTTTCTGCACCTTTTCCGGTTCCTACCATAATAGCTACCGGTGTCGCAAGTCCAAGGGCACACGGACAGGAAACAACCAGCACCGCGATTCCAATAGAAAGTGCAAATTCAAAGGCTGCCCCACTGATGAGCCAGATGATTGCAGCAATCACGGCAATTGTAATAACCACCGGCACAAAGACTCCTGCAATCTTATCTGCCATCTTGGCAATCGGTGCTTTACTGGAGCCAGCTTCTTCCACCAGATGAATAATCTGGCTGATGGTGGTATCTTCTCCGACTTTGGATGCACGGATTTTCAAGAAACCATTCTGGTTAATCGTTGCGGAAATTGCAGTATCTCCCACTTCCTTATATACCGGAATGCTCTCCCCTGTAATGGCAGATTCATCGAGGCTTGACTGTCCCTCTTCAATCACTCCGTCCACCGGAACGGTTTCACCGGGACGAACCAGCACCAAATCACCTTTTACCAGTTCCTCTGCCGGAACCGTAACTTCTTTGCCATCTCTTAAGACCTTTGCCTGCTTCGGAGCCAAGTCCATCAGCTTCTCAATAGCTTCACTGGTCTTTCCTTTGGAACGGCTCTCTAAATATTTTCCAACAGTAATCAAAGTCAGAATCATTCCTGCAGACTCAAAATAAATATCCATGCTGTACCGGCTTACCAGTGCCATATCTTGATGTCCCAGGCCATAACCAATCCGGAAAATGGCAAATACACCATAGATAACGGAAGCCGATGCCCCAAGTGCAATCAGCGAATCCATATTCGGGCTTCTGTGTACAAAAAGATTCTTAAATCCTACAATAAAATATTTCCGGTTCAGATACATAATCGGAAGCAGCAATAAAAACTGGGAAAAGGAAAATGCCAGTGCATTCTCATCTCCGTGAAATGCAGCCTTGATAAATCCCGGTACCGGAATTCCAAACCATTCATAAAACATATGGTGCATGGAAATATACATCATCGGAATCAGAAAAATAACAGACCAGATCAGACGGATTTTCATCTCATGAATTTCCTGCTCTGCCTTATTTATCCTTTTCCCTTTGCCGGTACGTTTCTCATTTCCGGCATTTGCCAGTGCAGCACCATAACCTGCCTTCTCTACTTCTGATACAATGATATCTTCATTGACCTTATTCTCGTCATAGGACACCTGCATACTGTTGGTCAGCAGATTTACGGATACATTTTCCACTCCGTCAATCTTTGACACACACTTTTCCACACGGGAAGAGCATGCAGAACACGTCATACCTGTGACTTCATAACGTTCCTGTTTCACACTTTTGTCCTCCTCTATTTCATCAGTTTCTGAAGGGTCGCACAAAGCTCATCCACCGCTTCTTCCTTTCCGGCACGGATGTCATCCACCACACAGGATTTGATATGCTCCGCTAACAACACTTTATTAAAGGAGTTCAGTGCAAATTAATTGCAGACACCTGCGTTAAAATATCCACACAGTAACGGTCTTCTTCCAACATTTTCTTTACACCCCGCACCTGTCCTTCAATCCGGTTCAAGCGTTTTAATAAATCCTGATATTCTGCTTCCTGTCTGTGCTTCTTCCGTTCGCAGCAGGATGAACACATCTCTTTTTCTTCTGCCATAGTCAGGCTCCCTTCTATCTTCACATTCCAATACACATTTCCCGATAGTCATATACCCCCTACCGGTATGCTCATATTATACCCCCATAGGGTATTTGTCAATCATTTTTCTATTGAATGTTCCAATTCATATTTAAGCCATCTTCTTCCGCTCTATGATATTATCTTGACTTTTCCTATGATTTATGCTATTTTCATAACGCTAAAACTGGTGTGGATTTTTCTAGTCTGACTACTTTTCGCCACACAATTATCCTTGTGATAATTGTGTGGCGTTTTTTACTTTACAGGAAATTGCTTTCCTGTAAAGTAAAAAACGCTCCGAGGATGCACACTGCGGCGTATAAGGTAGATGTCGCAAGCGAGCGCCGCAGGTGCGAGAATGTGCCAAGGCACATTCTTTGTTCTTTGTCACACTTTGGATTAGTGAGAAAAAAAGAAAAAAAGGAGCAATTATTATGAATGAAGATTTTATGAAAGAAAAACCGATTTTACCACTGCTGACTACCATGGCACTTCCTATGGTTATCTCCATGCTGGTAAATTCTCTTTATAATATTATAGACAGTCTGTTTGTGGCTAAAATCCGTGAAGATGCCATGACTGCCCTTTCCCTGGTCTATCCGGTGCAGAATTTTATCAATGCTGTGGCAATTGGATTTGGTGTCGGAATTAATGCTTTAATTTCTTTTCACCTTGGTGCAAAAGAAGGGGAAGAAGCCAATATTGCTGCCACCCATGGATTCTTCTTTTCTATTTTGCATGGTGTCATTTTAACGATTGGAAGCATTGCCCTGATTCCTACGTTTTTAAGCCGCTTTACCACCGACAGCAATGTTCTTAAGTCAGGTGTAGAATATGCAAATATTGTATTTGTATTCAGTATCATTATTATGATGAATTTAACCTTTGAAAAGGTCTTTCAGTCTGTCGGCAGAATGAATGTCTCCATGATTGGACTGATGCTAGGCTGTATTGCCAATATCATTTTAGACCCGCTTTTGATTTTCGGAATTGGCTTCTTCCCGAAAATGGGAATGCGCGGAGCTGCCCTTGCCACCGGTATCGGACAGCTGCTGACTCTTATTTTTTATCTCTTTGCCTATTTTCTGCGCCCAATCAGTGTACGGATTAGTCGAAAATATCTTATCCGGGACAAACATCTTGATTTGAAATTATATGGTATCGGCATTCCTGCCATCTTAAATCTGGCTCTGCCGTCCTTACTGATCTCATTTTTAAACGGACTCCTTGCCGCATATGACCAGTGTTATGTGGTAGTCGTCGGAATCTATTACAAACTGCAGACCTTCCTCTACCTTCCTGCCAATGGAATTATCCAGGGATGCGTCCGCTGGTGGGCTTCAATTACGGTGCCGGTGAAATCAAGCGTGTGAAGAAAATCTATCATCTTACCCTCTGTATGAACGGTGTCATTATGCTTCTTGGTATGATTATCTGCTTTACTGCATCACCTTACCTTATCGGAATGTTTACAGACAATGCCACCACAATTTCCGTGGGAAGCAATGCCCTTCGGATTATCTGCTGTGGTTTCCTGATTTCCACCGTATCCATTACTGCCTCCGGTGCTTTGGAAGGGCTTTCAAAGGGCGGACAGTCCTTAATTATTTCACTGCTCCGTTATATCCTTTTTATCATTCCGCTTGCATTTGTTCTCTGTAAAGCCTTTGGTCCACAGTGCGTATTCCATGCTTTCTGGATTACGGAAATTCTCACTGCCGCAATTGCAGCCCTGCTGATGAAATCAAGCCTCCGGCTTCCGGGCACACAGGCATAAAATACATTAGAGAAAGCTGCCAGCAAAATTTTGCTGACAGCTTTCTCTATGCTATTTCTTATTCATATATAATTGTTACGCCGGAAAAGGATGCATCCAGATAAATCGTTGCCTGTGGCTGCTGCATCATCGCATTATCAAAATACACTTTCATGCTATCAAAGCCTATGGACAAAAGCAGTGCTGCGCCAAGTATCGGCATGGTGTATGTCACTCATTATACACAAACACATTTTTCTGTAAATGCCTTTGGAATAAGTGGTAAGAAATACGAACCAAGTGGTAATTATTTCCGTTCTTTTTCTTCTTTCAGACGCTTCTCAATTGCTTCTACCACCGTACGAAGCACTTTAATTCTGGCATAATACTTGCAGTCTGCCTCTACTAAAATCCATGGTGCATAAGTGGTAGAGGTACGAATCAGCATTTCATCCACTGCCTTTTCGTAAGCATCCCATTTGTCACGGTTGCGCCAGTCCTCGTCCGTAATCTTCCACTGCTTTGCCGGGTTTTCCATACGCTCCTTAAAACGACGCTCCTGCTCATCCTTATCAATGTGCATCCAGAATTTTAAAACAATGGTTCCATGATGCGCCAGCTGCTCTTCCATTTCGTTCATCTCATGGTAAGCACGCTTCCATTCCTCTTCCTGACAGAAGCCTTCGATTCTCTCAACCATAACGCGGCCATACCAGGAACGGTCAAATATTGCCACATGACCATCCTTTGGAAACTGTTTCAGAAACGCCACAGATAATGATGTGTTTTTTCTGCATCATTGGGTGCTGCCACCGGATTTACCTTATACCCCCTTGGATCCAATGCCTGGGTCAGCCGTTTGATGGCTCCGCCTTTTCCACCGGCATCCCAGCCTTCAAATGCCAGCACCACCGGAATCCGGTATTTATAAAGTTCATTATGAAGCTCGGAAAGTCTTGCCTGAAGACGTGCAAGTTCTTTTTGTACTCCTCTTTTTCCATCTTCTTTGAAAGGTCAACTCCAGCCAGTACGGAGCTCTTAAGTACCTGCTCCTTTTGTGATGCGGCTCCTGCTTCCTGCAAAGTATCCTTTTCCTGTTTTATTTCCTGCGCCTTTGTTTTCTCCTGCTCCCTCTTCTCCTGTTCGGCTTTCTTATCTGCGATTGCCTGCTCCAACACAGAAACTACGATTTCCGTCATCTTTGCTGCTGCATATTCCCGGTCGGTACATTCTAAAATATGCCACGGTGCATATTCAGAATCCGTCTTTTCCAGCATTTCTTCATTCATGGCAAGATATTCTTCATAATGCTTATTTCTCGCCAAATCGTCCTTTGTTACCCGCCATGCAGTCTTCTTATCTTCCAGAAGCTTATCAAAACGCTTCTTCTGCTCCTTCTTTGACACATCTGCAAACAATTTGATAATTACCATACCATCATCCGTTAATTGTTTTTCAAAGGAACAGATTTCTCCAAATGCATAATCAAGCTGCTCCTTTGTGGTCACACCGTCAAAGCGGTCCACCAACACTCTCCGGTACCAGCTTCTGTCAAAATTGCAATTCTTCCCTGGGATGGAATCTTCGTCCAGAAACGCCACAGGAACGGATGCATTTTCTCTTCCTTGGTCTCCACTGCAGTAGCATAAACGGAAAATCCCCTCGGGTCTAAAGGCTCAATGATTTTATTAATCAATGTTCCTTTTCCTGCTGCACCAAATCCCTCAAATACAATCATGACTGGAATCTTCTGTTCCTTACAGGCTCTCTGCAGATAGGATAACTTTGGCTGCAAATCGTCCATCCACTCCTTATATTCCTTTTTCCCCATCTTCCGGTTTAAATCTACCTTCTCTAACATCGCATGTCCTCCTTTGCTTATAACTCCATAATACGTTGCATTTTTATATATAAAAATAGTATAATATTTTTCTTGAAGAATATCCAGTCTAATGGGTATAATGAAACAAATATGTGATTGCGAAAAGAAATTATTATTTCAAAAGGCTGTATTTGAAGTACCGGTGGCTTTGACATGAAATACCGCAATTCTTAGCTGCATATTTTTCTTTTTGTGATAGAAAGCAGTCTTTCCAATGTTTGACAAGATGCCGGTACTGTCCGCCGGAGTACGGATGCCTTTTAATGGCTGTTAGGGGCACTTGGAATTTCGTCCGGCACCCGGCAACGCTGGCACAGGAACGTGCCAGCGAGGCACATATGAACATGGATGTGAATTTGTGCCGGTTGCCGGACCTGAAAAATATGTCTCGAAATTCTTAGTGCCCCTTGCAGTTATTATGTGGCATCCGCACCCGGCGGACAGTGACGGCATCCGGTCAAAGCAACGGAAAGACAGTTTACCATTAAGAAAAATACGCAGCTAAGAATTGCTGGCATTTCACATCATATAAGCCACCAATTCTTCGAATACAGATCTTTTTCAAATAAAACACCGCTTTTTCGCAATCACCGATATGTATCAATAAAAAGGAGACTCACTATGAAATTTATTTCCTGGAATGTAAATGGCTTACGTGCCTGTGTCAATAAAGGATTTTTAGATTTCTTCCATGAAATCAATGCAGATGCATTCTGTATTCAGGAGACTAAACTGCAGGAAGGACAGATTGACCTTTCCCTTCCGGGCTATTACCAGTACTGGAATTATGCGAAGAAAAAAAGGCTATTCCGGCACTGCCATCTTTACCAAAAAGGAACCTCTTTCTGTAAGCTATGGCATTGGCATCCCGGAGCATGATGAAGAAGGACGTGTTATCACATTAGAATATGAAAACTACTATCTCATCACCTGCTACACACCAAACTCCCAGAGCGAACTGGCAAGGCTTTCCTACCGCATGGAATGGGAAGATGCTTTTTACAGTATTTAAAGGGATTAGAAGAAAAGAAACCGGTTATTTTCTGCGGTGACCTGAATGTTGCCCACAAAGAAATTGATTTGAAGAATCCGAAAACCAACCGTAAAAATGCCGGATTTACAGATGAAGAACGGGAAAATTCTCTGTCCTTTTAGAGAATGGTTTTATCGATACCTTCCGTTATTTCTACCCGGAACAGGAAGGCATCTACTCCTGGTGGTCCTACCGTTTCAACGCAAGGGAAAAGAATGCCGGATGGCGTATTGATTATTTTCTGGTTTCCCAGTCCTTAAAAGAGAAGTTAAAGGGAGCTGCCATTCATACGGAAGTTCCTGGTTCCGACCATTGTCCGGTAGAACTGGAGATAGACTGCTAAACTTATAATGGGTAAAAAAAGCTTTCCTTTCATCAGCTTTTTACTCATTCTTTTATTTCTACAGATACTTCTTTTCAAAGTCCTCTGCACGCATTGGCTTACCATAATAATAACCCTGAATATACTGCACCTTCATGCTGCGGAGCTTCTCCACCTGTTCCGTTTCCTCTACCCCCTCTACACAAATCCGTACTCCGATGGTCTCTGCCAGTTCTGATACCATCTTTACAAAGGCCTCTGAATACTCATCTTTTCCAATGTCAATGATAAAGCAGCGGTCTATCTTGATAATGTCAATCGGCAGCTCACGGATATGGTTCAAGGAAGAATAGCCTGTTCCAAAATCGTCCAGTGCAACCTTTACGCCAAGGCTCTTGATATCCGCAAGAATCTTCTTCATACGCTTCATATCGTTAATTGCAAGGCTCTCTGTTACTTCAAGGGTAAGGTTTGCCGGATCCATCTTTGTCTCTTCCAACACTTCCCTGACTTTTTCTTTCATATCATTCTGCAATAGCTGTACCACCGAAAGATTTACATTGACATGATACTCCGGATGTCCCATGTCATTCCAGTATTTACAACGGCGGCAGGCTTCTTTCAATACAAAGCTTCCGATTGGATTGATAAGTCCTAAATATTCTGCCAGCGGAATAAATTCAGTCGGGGAAATCATCCCCATTGCCTCAGAATTCCAGCGGATAAGTGCCTCGGCTCCACTACATGGGTCTCCCGGTCTGGAAATATCCACAATCGGCTGATAATACACCTCAAATTCCTGGCAGGAATTTGTAGTGGCATAACGCATATTTTTCTCTAAATCAAGCCACTTAAAGGCTGTCGCTTCTACATTTTCATCATAGAATTCTATACGGTTTTTACCACCCTTTTTGGCTTCGTATAAAGCAATATCTGCTTTTTTGATTAATTCCTGTACATTGTCTCCGTCATCTGGGAAACATACCACCCCCATACTCATGGTACAGTAGTAATCTCCACCTTTTAAGAACCATGGCTTGGAGAAAATATTCCTAATCTCTGTTAAAATCTCATCCAGACGCTGATATTTTTCCTGATTAACAATGATGATAAATTCATCACCACCCATGCGGTAGCAGGTAGATTCCAGTCCGGTCACTCCCCGCAGGCTTCTTGAAATCGTCTGCAGCAGAATATCCCCATACTGATGTCCCAGACCATCATTAATATGCTTAAAGTCATCCAGGTCAATATAGCAGAGTGCTCCCTTGCCACCCTGTTCCCTGGCTCTCTGGATATAGATTTCCACATCATGCTCACAACGCATTCTGTTATAAAGTCCCGTCAGGAAATCATTATTCGCCTGGCGTTCAATCTTCTGCTGATAAAGCTTTTTATCCGTCACATCATAAACCGTCAGCAGCATAACCATTCTGCCATCCACCCAGTTAATCTGGGTATGATAAATGTCAAAATACCGGTTATCCTCTTTGGAATAATATTCTACAAAATTGCCGTTTCCATAACGCTTATTACCGGAACGGAAAATCTCATCCTGCTGCTTTTCAAACTGGTCATCTGCAAATAACCTGTGAAACTGCTGGTTCGTATAAAGAATGTTCTCCGAAAGCATATCCCTGACACAGATTCCACAGCCTACATTTTCAAGGATTGCCTCTAAGGATGCATAAGAACTTGCCAGCGAATTCTTTGTAATCCGCTTAATCAAAATACTCTGCACAATCTGTTTTACTTCATTTAAAAATTTAATATCGGAAACATCCCAGATACGGCGTTTCCGCAGTTCAAAGAAGCATAAATACATGGCAGCTTCCCCGTTAATCTCTACCGGCAGGCTGATTGCCGCCTGAATATTCCATTTTTCAAAAAACTGTGCAAATGCAGGCGGCAGTAAGGAATCTGCTGAAATCATATAAGGCTTGCCATTGGTAAAAGGAAATTCTGATGTGGAAATGCCCTGGCATTTTGCAATCAATGCATCCTCTTCCTCCAGACAGCATTCACTTATCATATCCGCAGTCTCGCCATCCCGGTTAATACGGAGCAATGCTGCATTACTGATTTTCAGATAATTGCATACATCTGTCAGAATTTCGTCTGCAATTTTGGAAAAGCCATTTTCACTCTCCAGCATTTTCACGATAGAAGTCATGACCTCTGTACGCTGTAATTCTGTCTTAATCTGCTCCTGGCTTTCCCTGTTTTTGGCAAATGCTTCCTGTGCCAGAAGCTCATCCAACTTTGTAGCAAAATACTGTTTGGATATATAGGTTAAAAAATCAAGTGAATTGTAATACTGCTTTGTCGTAGTCTTCTGGATATTCTCCGGAATCTCCTGTTCTGGTGCGGCTATATCAGAAAGCACAGCAATGACAATCCAGATTGCTGCAATCTTACCGCCTACACGGATTGCAACACCGTTCATTTTCAAATAATCCTCTTCCAATGGTTCTTCCACTACATCTTCCATCTCAGAGGTAATCAGTCTGTTCAGCAGCACAATATGGCGTGCCATACCGACTTTTTCATGAATATAATTCAGTTCTTCCTTGGAACCATATGCCTTGGTCACAACCCCTGCATCTGGCTTAAGCATACACAATATAAATTATTACAGGCACAGAAACGGTCCTGTAATCCCTGAAGCACTCTTCCGTCGAGTAATTCCGCTCCAAACATTAACTCATTACTCCCCTGCATGTCCAACTTCTGCATCATTTTTGTTACCCCTTTTTACCGACTATAAATAAATAAAAACCTTCTTTTTCCCGTATACAGAACTCGTCTAATAGACGATATTCCATATGTCTCCGCAGCTGTTTCTTTACAAAGCCGCCCTCATTGGAATATAAAATCATATGACCACCATTTTTCAGGAATTTTCCTGCACAATCAAAGAACTGACTGTAAAAGGCATCCTGTTCTTCTCTTGTTTTCTTCCCTCTCAATGGCATATTGGAAATGATTTCATCAAAAAGGTATTTATGTGTAAAATCAAAAAATCACGATTAATATAATTAATCTGCCTTCCTGCCGCTTTGGCATTCTCTCTTGCCTTTATCACAGCCTCTCCAAAAATATCCAGTCCGTACATATCTCCCGCCGGCACCAGAAGGTCACGTTCTATTAACATGGTACCAACTCCGCAGCACGGATCTAATACCTGTGCACCCTTTTTCAGATAAGGTTCTGCCAGCTTCATAAATAATGCTGCATTTGCCGGATGAATGGATGCTGCAACTGCTTCCTTCCGGTAAGAAAATCTCCGCATTGGAATCGTAAATAATTTACAGGATGGATATAATGTGCCATCCGTATTCTTCGTAAGCCGCAATTCTATTTCATAGCCATCTACCGTATTTAACAGCTGATGTCCGGTTAAATCTTCTAATGTTGCTGCCGCTTTCCGGATAAAGCTGCCTTTTTCTTCCGGTGCAATGCCCCTTACTTCCATGCGGAAGCGAAATGGTGGATTGCCCTCATGCAGCCTGTTTAATAACTCCATAAGATTTGATTTTGCATATGCCTCTGCTACCGCTTCCGGTTCTGCAGCAATCCGGTGTCCCCGGACAATAGCAACAGCATCTCCCGGAAAGTACGAATCTTTATCACATCCCTGAGATGTGTTGTCTTTACTTTTACACCTGCCGGAACCAGCACCGGGCGATCTTTTTTATCTGTTCTGCCGTAATCTCACGATATGCAGGATTGGTTGTCAGAAGCACTTCTACCTCTTCTTCATATCCAGTAAAACGATGCTTCTTATTCTGGTTCAGCCCACCTAACAATTTATCCAGAGCATGCAGTTCTTCCGTTCTGTGCTTCTTTTCGCTTTCTGCCGGAACTTCTGCTAACAATTCCTTGTAACGCTTCCCGAATGCGTCCTGATAAATCTCTATATCAAGTCCATTCATTGCAGTAAGATAAGAACTTTTCACAAAGCGTGTATTCTCCCTCTGGTATGCCTCAAACAGTGCTTTTGCCGCCCCTGATTCATTTGTCTCACCCAGAATAAGTGCTGCATTTTTCCGGATTTTAGCATCTTCGGAACTCAAAAAAGCATACAAAACCGGATGCGTTGCATGGTATTCTTTCCATTCCTTCAATGCATCCTGATTTTTATGCTTTTCTTTAATTCTATCAGATTTTCACGTATATTCGTCTCTTCGGTCAGTGCCTTACAAATCTCTTCTAACATGTTTTTCCTTCTTACAACCAGTGGACTTTTCGTCTCTCCACTATCAATGATTTAATATTACTTGAAATCAGAAGATTTGGCAAGACTTACTCCTTGTCATTTTTTAGATTTTCCGGGGCAACTCCATTCTTTTCTATATAATCTGCCACATCCACCTTAAACTGTTTCCAGGCATCCTCATGTTCCACATAATATTTCGGACAGTTTTTTCCGGTTACGTCATAATGACGGATGACATCATCCATGGTCAGATCATATCTGCCACAAAGCCATGCCACCAGATGCACTAATGTCTGGTAGGTGGCATCGTTGAATCTTCCGGTATCGTCCGGGATACAGCATTCGATGGAAATAGTATCATTGTTCCTGTCATTGGATGCATAGGAAATCTCTTTGCATGGGATGCATTGAATCAGTTCACCATCCAGTCCGATGACAAAATGACTACTGGCATGTGTTTCATGGCTGTCCTTTAAGCCTTCAAAATAATCACGGTTCTGCTGTGCTGTGGTTCCCGGATTTGCAGTATAATGCACCACAATGCCATTTACCTGATCAATTGCAAGTCCCGGTCTGGAATAATCATTTATCGTAAGAAGCTGCACATCATAATCCGGCGGATTTTCTACCACTTTGGTAATGGCTGCCGGCACATCTGCTGCTGCCAAATGTTTTCCCTTATCCATCGGAGCAATTTCCCACCTAATACAAATATGAAAATTACTACAAGAGCAATTCCTAAAAGCAGCAGCATTCTCTGAATCCGCACCTGCTGCTGTCTTCTTCTGCGCCGGTATTCTGCTGCTGTATGTGGTTTCTCATATGTATATTTTTTTCTTCCTGTTTTTCTCTTTCCTCTTCCGGTCTGTCTCATTTATTTTTATCTGCTCCTATATGCGTTATCTGTTATTTCATTCCTTATCATCATACACCAAATGTTCCTTACATTTTATTAACAAAAACTTAATTTTCTTTTATGGTAATTTTACACAATTTTTTCACATCATTTTTATTGACATTTACCAAAGGTAAGTATATAATACTAAACGAACAAAGAGGTTTGTTCAGATAATAAATTGCATAAGGAGGGATTTGTATGTTCTTAGAGCAGGATGCAGTGCTGGGTCTTTCCAGGTTCGTAGCAAAATACGAAGCATATGTAAGAGAGATGAAAGCGCAGAAGAAAGAACCTGTTACCATGTTAGCTTATCTGGTAGAAATGGTTCAGTAGACCAGTTGACCAAACGGCGCTTCATAGCCGCCGCTTTCCGTCACTGGTCTTTTTTTTGTTCTTTTTTTCTCACTCTTTTGGAAATAACAAAACACAAATGGAATACTGATGATTGCAGTCAGCCCATCTGACAACGCCTGCGCAATCTCCACTCCCGCCAGCCCGATCCATTCCGGTAGAAGGAAAATCAACGGAAGAAATACAATTCCCTGACGGCACGCTGATAGAAATGCTGCCTTCCCCTGCTGCCCGATTCCCTGAAACAGCATATTACTTAAAATTCCTATGGGAATCAGCGGAAGAATCAGGCACTGGCTTCGAAAAGTAAAAATGCCGATTCGTGCTGCCATATCTTCTTTTAAAAAGAAGCTCATGGTCATCGGTGCGAAAAGGAAACCTGCCAGACCGATTCCTGCCGCCGCTATGATGCTGCTCCATAAAGTAAAAATAAATGCCTGCTTTAACTTTTTTTATTTTCAGCTCCAAACTGATACCCTGCCACCGGCTGAAAACCCTGACCATATCCGATAAAAAGGCTGAAAAATACCATAAATAACCGTCCGTCTACAGACATTGCTGCTACTGCCGCATCTCCATATCCTACCGCCTGCCGGTTTAACAATACGGCTGCCACGCTGGCAAATCCCTGCCTGCAAAGCGACGGCAGACCATTTTTATAATGCTACCATAGTCCTTTATTTTGAAAAAATTTTTACTTTGTTCCTTTCCATTCAGTTTCATTCTGCCATGCCAGAAACAGCCTCCCAGTACCATCGCTGCCACTGCCTGTCCGATAAATGCCGCTAATGCGGCTCCTTTTACTCCAAGATTTAAGACAAACAGAAACACCGGTGTCAGTATAATATCAAGAATTCCACCGGTTACCATTCCTGCCATGGATGCTTTCGCCCTGCCTTGTGCCCGAAGAAGCGTACCAAGTACCAGTGTCTCTATGGTAAAGGGTGCCGACAGCAATACAAAGAGGGCATATTCCCTAGCATATGGAAGCAGCTCTGTTGTTGCACCGGAAAGCTTCAGCAAAGGTGTCAAAAAAATCAGACCTGCCCCCAGACTTATAAGTCCAAGCAGCAGCCCTGACATAATTGCCGAATTTGCAATCTGCTCTGCCTGCTCTTTTTCTTTCTTTCCAAGGAGCCTTGAAACAAGGCTTCCCGCTCCCATGCCAACAGTATAGCCCACTGCCTGTATCCATGCCACCAGTGCAAATGTAATTCCGACCGCTCCGGTTGCCCTGCTGCCAAGTCTTGTTACAAAGAAGGTATCCACGATACTGTAAGCAGAAATTACCAGCATACTAAGTACCGTAGGTAACGCCAGTGACAAAATCACACGATGCACCGGTTCTGTTTCCATCCTCTGTTCCAGGCTCTTATTCTCCATGAGTGCCCTCACTGTCTGATGGAACATATTTATATCCGACTCCGTGCACCGTTATGATATAACGCGGCCGTCTGGGATTCTTTTCAATTTTCTTCCGGATACTCTTAATATAGGAATCTATGGTTCTGTCATAGCCATCAAAGGCATCCTCTAACGCATAAGTAATCAACTGGTTTCTGCTATATACCCGGTGGGGAGATTTCACCATGGTATATAAAATTTTATATTCATTAGGTGTCAGATGAATCTTTTTCCTGCCTCTTCTAATACAATGATTGTCTACTTCTAAGATGCAGGTAGTTCCAATTTCAATCTGACTTCCTGCCCGCCTGTCTTCTTCGTATACAATGCGGTAGCCCTCTTCTAAAAGCTGCTGGCAGAGTTCCTGGGGCATCCTTCCTTCTGACTCCTGAATGATAATGGTTCCCTTTGTTCCCATATATCTTCTATCCTTCCTGCTGCAATCTTTTCTACTAATTTATAATCTTTTCTATTGTAGTCAGTATCTCCACGGATAAAAAGCTTTATTCTCTTTATACAATTCTTCGGATAGAAAGAATCGTCCTGTAGCCTGCATTTGATACTTTAATTCCGGTCTTTGCTGAACTTGCATGCACAATCTGTCCGTTTCCGATATAGATTCCGATATGACCGGAATACCAGATTAAATCTCCCGGCTGTGCCTCTGCCAAAGATGACACTGCGCTTCCGCAGGCTCCTGCTCACCGGAGGTTCTTGGCAGATTAATTCCAAAATTCCTATATACACTCTGCACGAAGCCGGAACAATCCGCCCCATTTGTAAGACTGGTTCCACCATATACATATGGATTTCCTACAAACTGCAATCCATAATCTGCAATCTGCCTGCCTAAACTGGCATCAGATGCAGACGCCCCTGTTCCGCTGTTTCCGGATGCAGCATTTCCAGATGTTGAAGCTTTAGATGTTGCATTCCCTGCTGTTGTATGATTGGTGCTCTGCTTCGCAGCTGCCTTCTTCTGTGCTGCTGCCTGCTGCTCTGCCGCTTTTCTTCTGGCTTCTGCTTCCTGTGCCGCTCTTCTTGCGGCTTCTTCTCTTGCTAACCGTTCTGCTTCTTCCTGAACAGATTCTGCATGGGGATATTCCGTATAGGTTTCTACATAATCTGCTGCTACATAGCCCTCCCCTTCCTCTGCATCAACTTTTAACCAGCCATCCAGTGTCTCTGTTACCGTTAGTATATCGCCTCCCGGTACCAGTCCTAATACGGCGGCCTCTGTGGATGCTTCCGTACGCACTTTTAAAGTTGTTGTAGTTACCCGGGCAAGCTGTGTGCCAATTTCTTCCGCAAGTGCTCTTGCTTCTTCTCCCACACAGACATATTCTGCACTGACATATCCGCTGACTGAACCGGAAGTAATATAATACCAGCCCTCTTCTGCCGCCTCTATCACACCTACCGTATTACGGTAAAGTTTTCCAAGCACTTCTCCTTTTGTAGACGGTTCTTTTCGAATATTCACATAATTCGGTGCGATTGCAACCGCAAGTTCCGGCTGGTCTGCTGCCGGCATTTCCTCTTCTGCATTTCCAAGTGAAAGTTCTGCCACACCATTTATTTCTGCTTCGCCTGCTGCTTCACCTTCTGCCAGTTCACCAGCTTCTGGCTGTATTTGCTGCCGTGGATACTGCTCAGATAAAATGCGCTGCTCATTCAGTGCCCGGATTACGCCTGCACCGGATGCAGCTGGTGTCTCCATGGCATTGACATTGGTCCATAATAAAGTTGTGGTTGTCAGGATTGCGGCTGCAAGCCATAATTTTTTACTGTTTTGTATTTCATATCTGTCTCCTTACCTATGTAATCATCAGGTATTGCAGAAGAGATATTTTATTTTTAATAAATGAATGAAATAGCCGGGCAGTCCGGCAAATGCAAAGACCGCATCATGTCTGCAAGGGGCACTAAGAATTTCGGATTGTATTCTTTTTATCCGGCAAACGGTGCAAATTCACATCCATGTTCATCTGCGCCTCGCCGGTACTTCCATGTACCGGCGTTGCCTGTTCCCATACGAAATTCCAAGTGCCCCTAACAGCCATGAAAATGCCTTCGCACTTTGCCGGACTGTCTGGCTATTGTTCATTTTCTAAAATAAATTCAAATAATTTCTCTTCTCGCAATTTCCTATGTAATCATTCGCAAGTTGTTACGAACTTGTTACATCTTATTACATAGATATGGAGATAGTGTGGAGATGGAAGGATTACCTTCGTCAAATACAATTTAGTCAAGTACGATTGACTAAATCATACTTGACTAATTTTCATCACACGGAAATACAATTCCGGCATCCGCTCTTGCCCGGGTCAGTATCCGGCTGACCGCAAGGCTGTGGTCGAGCATTTCGTAGCAGGTTTCAGTGTCCTTTGATGCTATCTCATTTACAAAGGAAACAAACTCTGCATACATCCGGTGTGCATCTCCATTTCCATCATAGGATACCTCTCTTCCATCCCGGTAATGGATGGTCACTGCGCCGCAGACATTACACGGGCTGTTCTGGGCAATGTAGCCTTCGCTTCCTTCAATGCGATATTCCGGCTGTCCCTGACAGTCCTTTGCGCCTATTGCAACTGCCTGAAAGCCGGGATAAGATAAAATTGCAACACCGCTGGTGTCAATTCCTTTTCCATGTTTGCGGTATAATGCACAGACTGCGGTTCTCCAAACAAGCCTTCTAAATACTGGATATTATATAAGTTTAAATCCATCAAAGCTCCACCTGCCTGCTTTGCATCAAAAACAGGAATGTTTTCTCCATTCTGGAAACGGTCATATTTTCTGGAATATTGGCTGAAATTGCAGACTGCCATTTTAATTTTGCCAATCGTCGGTAACTGCTCTTTGATAAACTGATAGTTCGACTGATACCGTGTGGTAATAGCTTCAAATAAAAATACTCCCTGCTTCTTTGCAAGGGCACAAAGCTCCTCTGCCTGTCTTTCATTGGCTGTCATGGGTTTTTCTACAATAACATGTTTTCCACGAAGAACTGCTTCTTTTGCCATTTCAAAATGTAAAAGATTTGGCACAGCAATATAGACAGTATCAATTTCCGAATCCAGAAGCTTTTCATAATCACTTACAGCAAGCTGCATCTGATACTGTTCTTTTAATTTTTCTGCTTTTGCTTCACTGCACTTTGTTCCACAAATTCCATAGCAGGAAAGCCCTTTTACCTGCTGCAATACCGGAAGTACTTCTTCTACGATAGTTCCTGTTCCTACGATTCCAAGCTTCATTTCTTTTCTTCCTTTCCACGGATATACGGGTCTCTGTAATAAGATATGACAAGCTGTATACACATCAGGCACCAGATAACCGGCTCACAGATAATTACACCAAAATATTTCAAGATTGGGATAAACAATAGAACAAATGCAATTTTTCCTACCATCTCTATCATGCTTGAAACCAGTGGCACTACCTTTTTACCAAGTCCCTGTAACACATTTCGAAGTACCAGCAGAATTCCAAGAACCGAATAAAACGGTGTATTCCAGCGGATATATCTGACACCATTTTCAAGAACTACACTTTCGGATGAGCCGGAGAGCAATGCAATCAGGGAAGGTGCGGCAAATGCAACCATAACGGTAATAAATACTGCCCAGCCAACAGATAGTATCATGGCATACCGTACTACCTTAAGGATACGGTCACGCTGGTCTGCTCCCCGGTTCTGGGATACAAAGGTTGCTGTTGCCATTGCCAGTGGCATTAATGGCAACGAACAAAAACTGTTTAATTTTCGTGCTGCTGTATGTCCCGCAATAATCAGATAACCCAGCTGATTGATAGCATATTGCAGGATTACTGTTCCTGTAGATACAATAGCTAACATAAAGCCCATGGAAAGCCCCTGGCCTGTCAGTTCCCGGTAAAGTGGTCCATCTACTTTAAAATGTTCCCGTGCCGGTATTAAAATCTTACATTTTCTCATAATATAAATGGCACATAATACTGCAGAAATTCCCTGTGCTACCACCGTTGCCACTGCTGCACCGCGGATTCCCATCTGAAACTGTGTAATAAAAAGAACATCCAGTACAATATTGATAACGGACGAAATAATCAGAAATGCCAGCGGCATAAAACTGTTTCCAATTGAACGAAGCAATCCAGACAACAGATTATATGCAAACATTACTCCAACACAGATTGTTACAATATAAATATAAGAATAGGATTCCTCAATGATTTCTGATGGTGTATGTAACAAGACCAGAAGCGGACGAAGTCCAATCTGTGCAATCAGCATTACACCAACCGTCACCGCTGCTCCAATTACCAAAGAGCTTGCAACTGCACGCTTTAACAAGTCTTTATCTCCTACACCAAAGCTTCTTGCCACTACCATGCTAAGTCCATTTCCAAACCCCAGTGCAAATCCTACCAGCAGTTCATAAACCGCTGCACATGCACCGATTGCTGCCAGCGATTCATCACCCAGAAAATGGCACTACTATCATGGTATCTGCCGCATTATAGAGCTGCTGAAATAAATTGGAAATAATAAGTGGAATTGCAAATAAAATCAAAGATTTTAAAATATTACCCTTTAATAAATCTGTTTTTGTATGCATCCTTTTAACCTCATCCTTTTCATATCCTTATTTCAACTCCTGCAATACATCATCATATACCTTCTGAAAAGGAAGTCCTCTCTCTGCATACCTCCCGGATGGATTCATACTCCGGAGTAATACGCACTTCTCCTTCACCCTCACATATTTTAACCGCCACCTCACCATAGGAGGTCTGCCGCTTTTCTGTCCTTCTTGGCAGAATCGTCCGCACCATTTCTACATAGCGGATTCCAATGGTTGTTGTCTCACGAAATATAATTGCTTCTAATTTTTCCCGGTCTTCTTTCCTGCAGATTACTGTCAACTGATATGCCGGGCGGTTTTTCTTCATATAGACCGGTATATAATGGACATCTCTTGCGCCATTTTCCAGTAAAAGCTCCATGGCATAGCCCAGTGCTTCCCCGGTACAGTCATCGATATTACATTCCAGTTTTAAAATAGAATCACTTTCATAGACCGGTTCTTCTGTTTCCAGCAACAATGCCCGGAGCAGTCCTACCGCTTATAGTCCCGCTTTCCGGCGCCCAGTCCGTTTCCCACAATCCGGTAACATTCCGGCAGCTCTCTTGACGTACAGATAGCCGCTGCAATTGCAGCCCCTGTCGGAGTCACATATTCTCCCGGTTCACCGATTTTTCCAAGCGGAATTCCATATTCCATCACAATGTTAGTCACTGCCGGAACCGGAACCGGCAGGATTCCATGCTGGCAGCGCACCGTTCCTTCCCCTTCCCACAGGGCAGGAATAATGACCTCATCTACTCCAAGATTATCAACACAAACTGCCGCTGCAATAATATCTACGATTGAATCCAAGGCTCCCACTTCATGAAAATGTACTTCTTCCACCGGAACACCATGGGCTTTTGCTTCCGCTTCTGCTAAAATCCTAAATATTTTCTTAGCAAGTGTCCTGGCACTATCAAGCATATTCGTGCCATCGATGATGGAATAAATTTCCGTCAGACCGCGGTGTTCGTGATGATGATGTTCCCCATGAGTATGTGATTCTTCCGAATGGGAATGCTCTCCATAGGTATGTGATTCTTCCGAATGGAAATGCCCTCCATGTGCGTGCGATTCTTCCTTCCCATATAAATACTTCATATCATGATCATGATTCTCATGGGCGGCATCTAAGATGACCTTAAAATCACATGCCGACAGGGCTCGCCTTTTGTACTCTGCTGATTGCAATCCCAAAGCCGGATACCGGAATGCTCCTTAAAACAGTTTCTAAGACTTCTCTGTCTGCTCCTGCATCCAGTAAAGCTGCCACTACCATATCACCACTGATTCCAGTATGGCAGTCCAGATATAAACTACGCTTCTTCATCATGTACCCCCAGTCTGTTTATCTGTGTTGCAAGATAGCCTGCACCATAACCATTATCAATATTTACCACTGCAACACCATTGGCACAGGAATTAATCATGGTAAGCAATGCAGAAATGCCTCCCATATTCGCTCCATAGCCTACGGAGGTTGGTACACCGATTACCGGCCTGCTTACCAGTCCGCCTAAAACACTTGCCAGTGCTCCTTCCATGCCAGCCACTGCAACAACACAGTTGGCTTTCTGGATTACCTCAAGCCGTGAAAGGAGACGGTGAATTCCACTGACTCCCACATCATAAATACGTTCCACATTAGCTCCGAAAAACTCTGCCGTCTGCGCAGCCTCTTCTGCCACTGCAATATCTGCCGTTCCAGCCGTACATACCGCTATCAGTCCACTGCGTTTTTTATCCTTTTTTCAATTTTTAATATATGAGAAACAGGGTCATAGGTAACCTGCGGTAATTCCTTGTGCAACAGCTCATACTGTGCCAAAGACGCCCTGGTTCCCATGACCTCGCCCTCATCCTTGTATATTCTCTGAAAGATTTCAAGAAGAAACTCATCCCGTTTTCCCTGACAGAATACCACTTCTGCAAAACCGGAACGCATTTTCCGATGGCTGTCTATCTTTGCATAGCCCATCTCTTCAAACGGTTCCCTTTTAAAAAACTGCTCCGCTTCTTCTACGGTCATCTTTCCGCTTTTCACCTGTTCTAATACTTCATGCGCTTCCATTCTGACATCCTTCCAATCTTTTCCCCCTGCCGGACTTTCGTCTCGACTCCTTTATTGGAATTATACACAATATCTGCGTCCAGTTCTACCCTGTCTTTTTCCAGGCACAAAATTACCGTAGAACCGCCAAATTCAAATTTACCTTTTTCTTCTCCACGGTGCACCGGGCAGTTTTCTTTCTCATTACAGATTCTGCCTACCATAAGTGCGCCCACTTCCATCATTAAAATATTGCCAAAATGCTGACTTTTCAGCACAGAAAATTCTCTGGTATTTTCCTTATAAATCGGATATATTTCTCCCGCCAGCGGATTTACCGTATGAAAAACACCCGGAATCCTATAGATGTACCCCATCCTGCCATCATCCACAAAGCTGTAATGATGATAATCATCTACCGTCAGACGGAAAATGCAAAGGGTTCCGCCCTCATAATGACGGGCGATTTTCCTGCTGCGGAAAAGGCTCTCCATGGTATATTCCGTATCCTTGACGCGGACTTTTCCCTCTGCTGTAATGGGATATATACTGAGCCTGCTGTCGCAGGGTGCACAGAAATTCTCCTTAACACGGTCAAATTTCCGGTGTCCCGGCTTGACTTTCCTGGTGAAAAAATCATTATAGGAACGGTATTCCCGTTCCTCATAATCTGTCATATCTATATGAGTCTTTTTTATAAATGGTGCAATTGCAGCCTTTGATACCGGCTGGTTCAAAAGGAATCCACCTGCTTTGGAAACAAAAGGTTTCACTAAAATTCCAAGTAAAATTCTTCCGGCAGCAGTCTCATACAATGCCTTTAACACTCTGCCCTGTGCTGCATTCTCACCAATTTCATTTCCCTTCCGGTCTACACAACGCATCTTCGTTTCCTCCTCATTTTCCTCATCACAGGAAATGTTACACAATTTCTACCGCATCAGACGGTCTAAAATGGAATTCTCCAATCCCGGAAAGCACAGTGAAATATGATATTTTGAGAATAAGAAGATTGCAATTACTGCACATGCCACAAGGATAACCAAAACTGCAAGAAATGCATTAGATGGCTTTCTCAATTTAAAATCTACAATGAATAATGTGCCAACTACTGCCAAAACAAAGAGTAGTAACACACTGAATTCACGCTCCGCAATTACAAAGTTCAGCATAAATGCCAGTGGCAGTACGATTGCCATCGTTGTAATCGGCAGTCCGTGATAATATTTATTGGCACCCTCTTCTACTCTCTGGCGGTTGGTTTCCAACACATTGAAGAATCCGAGTCGAATCACGGAGCAGACACAATAATATGCCAGAACAATAGTTCCAAGAATACCTCTTACACCAAGCACATAACAGATTACTGCCGGGAACGCACCAAAGCAGACTACATCGCAAAGGGAATCAATCTGAACGCCAAATAATTTTTCATCATCAGTACGGTTCTTTTTGGTTCTTGCAATCTTTCCATCAAACATATCAAATAATCCGGATAATGCCAGACAGATAATCGCTGTTCTGTAATGTCCTCCAATTGCCTGAGTAATTCCAAAAACAGAACACATCAGACTAATATATGTAAGTACTACTGTATAATCATAAAAACCTATCATTTTCCTTCTACCTTTCTTCTCTCTTCTGTTTACGCGGTCTTCCTATCGTAAAATGTGCTACGGCTGTCATAACTGCGCTTAAAATCAATTCTGTGTAATAACTGAGTCCCCTGCTTACCACCATCGCCGGCAATGTCAGTGTGCCGCAGATTGGTGCAAAAATAGATAAAAACAGTGATTCACTGATTCCCATTCCTCCCGGTAACGGAAGCATATCCACCGCAACGGAAATCATTCCCTGTAATACAACAATGGTTACCATCCCTGTTCCATCGATTCCGAAGGAACGGCAGGTCAGATATGTTACAAAAAAGAGTAACAGTCTTTGTACTACGGTAATCAAAAATACATTGGTTACGACCAATTTATGGGTACGGAAATATCCTGCCACATCCTGATACTGCTTCATGGCATTCGCCATTTTTTCCCGGTAATACTCAGTACGTTTCATCAGATGAATTTTACCAAGCCCTCTTATGATGGCATCCATCATATTAGCTGCCAGTGTCGGATGGAAAACCAGAAACATCATAAATGCCACACAAAAAAGACATTTAATAAAAGTCCCAGATAACACCATCCCAGCACAGGTTCAAGATAATGCATAAGCTGTGCCGGACGAATGATTACAACCAATGTGCCGAGTACCACAAGTACCAGCTTATAGGTAATGGTTACAATCATTAAAACCAGTGTCGATACCGGTATGGACAGCTTATCCTTTTTCATAAAATAAATCTGCATTGGCTGTCCGCCGGATGCAGACGGTGTGATACAGCTGAAAAAGAATCCCACAAAAGAATACAGGAAACAATGCATAAGTTTTATCTTCTGCCGGATGCTTCGCATCATATAATATATGATAACAGATTCACTGCAGATAAAGAATACCACGCAGACCACCGCAACAAGCCAGTACCGGTAATCCGTATTCCGGATATACCCGAACAATTCACCTAAATCCTGTCCATGAAAGATTGCATATATGGTAATTGCAAATACGGTAATAAGAAAAACTGCATTCAGTATTCCTTTTTTCTTACTCATCATAATGCTTCACCCCGAATATCTTTCTTCCGATTTTATCAAAAACTTTCATTACCGGACGGTATATTCCGGTATGCTTTGATACAAACCAGCAGAATTCTGCCAGAAAAATGCCTGCTACCAGATCAATCATATAATGCTGTTTGGTAAACTGGGTGGATGCACAAATTAATGCTGCCATCACAAAAGAACATCCTTTGTACCAGCCCGGTATCTTACGGCTCTTTCTTACTCCGATGAAGCAGAACCAGCTTACCAGACAATGGATGGATGGAAAGAGATTCGTCGGTGCATCCGATGCATAGATAAAACGCACCAGCCAGCTGCAGAAATCATGCCCTGTCACTTCCGGTCTGATATTCGTGGTTGGAAGCAATATAAAGAAGATACAGCAGATTACTCTTGACAACATATCCGCTGTTGCAAAACGGAAAAATGTTTCCTTATCTTCTCTCGATACCAGAATATAATTGATTATACTGAATGCAAAAAATAAAACATACAGAATAATCCACTCTTTTACAAAAGGAATGCTCCTGTCCAGATTGCTGGTCAGGTCATAATGCTTTGCATTTGCCATCAGCCTCTGGGTGCCCCAATAAATAATGGTATTAAAAATGGCACACCATGCCAATGGCAGTGGTCCGTATGATGGTATCCATTTTGCTATGTATTTTTGATAAAATTTTCCCAACTTTGTCTCTTCACACATAATTTTCTAACTTTCTATTTTTTCCGACTTAATAATCATATTCGATTTTCCTTTAAATCACAAGCAGATATTCCCGGTGTTTATTAATATTTCCTTAATTTTGTTTTATTTTAAGCAGCTTTTTTCAGATTCTCTCTTTTCAGGTAATATCCATCATACGAAGCCCTTTCGGATAATGATTCTTCATGATTCCACCTGCCAGCTTGCCCCAGCCGATGCTGTAGCCATCTACGCAGATTAAATACCAGCCCTTTTCTCCTCCCCATGAAAAAGTCTGTCCCATCAGATACTGTCTGATTTCCTGACTGCCAGAAGAAAGCATGGCAACATGAAATGCCTCTTGTGGCTGCATGGCAAGTGCCAGTGCATGGGATGGTTCAAAACGGTTCTTTTTAAGGTGCCAAGATGCAGTCCCACTGCAATACCTTCAGCCCCTTTAAAGCAGGAAATCCTTCCGGCATCAGATAGAGCTGCTCTCCAAATTTAAGCAATGCTCCCTGAGGTTTTTCTTTTAAATTCTCTTTTACAAAAGAAAGATATTCCGGGCAGTCTTTTTTTCCTTTATGCCCTTTTCCGTCAGTCCAAAGCCGCCATAACCTTCGCCTGCTTTCGTTATCACTGCTGCAAAATGTCCTTCGCCTTCGATTTTATGCGGAAACAGTCGGATGCAGCCTTCTTTGTCATGAATGAAGCCTTCACTGTCAATTCCTTCTGCAATCTGGCAGTCCGGATGGCGTTCTAAGAAACGGTGCACGCTCCCTTCATCCTCTTCCGGAGCAAAGGTGCAGGTGGAGTATACCAGCCTGCCGCCGGGTCTTAACATCTCATACGCACAGTCTAAGATGCCGTCCTGCCGGTCGGCACACAGCTTCACATTGTCAAGGCTCCACTCATTTCCGGCCTCTTCATTCTTCCGGAACATGCCTTCCCCGGAACATGGTGCATCCACCATGATTTTATCAAAGCAGACCGGAAAATGCTCTGCCAGCTGCTCCGGTGTCTCATTTAATACCAATGCATTTTTAATTCCCATCCGCTCAATATTTTCAGATAAAATCTTCGCTCTCGCCGGATGAATCTCATTACAGATTAAGATTCCTTCCACTTTCATAGCTGCCGCAATCTGGGTACTCTTTCCACCGGGAGCTGCACAGAGGTCTAAGATGATATCCCCCGGCTGTGCCTTAAGACATTCTGCCGGTACCATTGCCGACGGCTCCTGAATATAATACACACCGGCATTGTGATAAGGATGTTTTCCCGGACGAATCTCTTTTCCATAATAAAAACCGGTCTCACACCATGGAACCGGTTTTAGCTTCCAATCTGTCTGTTGTAAAAATTCTGATACACTGGTTTTCCCTGTATTAACCCGGAACGACTGCTGCTGCTCCTGCCCTAAGCTTTCGAAAAATGCAGGATACTCTTCCCCTAACATTTCCTTCATTCTCTCTAAAAACTCTGCCGGGAAACTATTATTTTCCTGTTCTGAATGCATCCGTATTTCTCCCTTCATCCACTTGCAGTAATCCGTAGAGTAACGGTTTTAGCTGGAATTCTTTGCACATGGCATCCACTTCTTTTAAAAGCTTCTGCTTATGCTCCTTTGAAATCTTTGCCTTTCTCGCCCGGATCAGAAGATTCTTTGGCGTATGGGACAAATCCACAAATTCTAAGACCTGGCTCTTGTATCCGCAGCACTCTAAGAGGTTGGCACGGATTGCATCCGTTGTCAGTGCTGCAAAACGCTCTTTGATAATGCCATAACGGGTCATCAGATGCAGCTTTTCGCTCTCCATCTGCTCATTTAATTCATGCTGGCAGCATGGCACGGAGAAAATCATTTCCGCATCCCAGCTGATGGCATTGTATAAGGCAAAATCCGTTGCGGTATCGCAGGCATGCAAAGATACTACAATATCCACCGGAAACGGTGCTTTGTAGCCATTGATATCTCCCAGTTCAAAATGCAGGGTGTCATATCCGTATTTTTTTGCCGCCTGATTACATTTTTCTATGACATCATTCTTTAAATCCAGTCCTACAATCTCTACCGGAATCTTGCGCACTTCCGTAAAGTAGTAGTACATAATAAAAGTAAGATAGGACTTACCGCAGCCGAAATCAATGATATGAAGCTTCTCCTTTTTGCAGTCCTTCACATAATCATCGATGATTTCAACAAAACGGTTAATCTGCTTAAACTTATCATACATGGTGCGGACGATTTTGCCCTCTGCAGTAAAAATTCCCATATCCACCAACGGCGGAATGACCTTACCTTCTTCTAAGAGATAATTTTTCTTCCGGTTATGGGTTGCAGTCTCATTTACTGCATTCTGCAGCTTTTTCTTTTTATAAGACGGCACTCCTTTTTTTTTGGATACCAGAAGAATATGCTCTGCTTCTATATCAAATCCATTGAGCTGGCGAAAATGATTCTGCATCAGTTCTTCCAATGCTGTCTCTAATTCTTCTACAGATAGATTCTCATGAAATACCTGCTTGTCCGTATATTTTTCCATCTGGAAAAAGGTTTCCTTTTTCTGTACGATAATTTTACGATACTCTTCCTGCTTTGTGGCAGGCTTACTGATAATCAGCTTCCTGCAGCTTTCTGCGATTGCTTCTATATACTCTCTCATTTCCATTATGCTTCTCTTAACTTTGCAATAATCTCATCTGCGAATGTCTCTGCACTCCTGCCGTCTGTTGCCACCGCAAGGTCTGCAACACTTTCATAACGGCTGCGGCGTTTCTCCATCAGTTCACGGATGTACTCCACATTCATATGGCCGTTTAAAATCGGGCGGTCCTTGCTGTAGCGGACTCTCTCATAAATAGTTTCCGGTGTAGCAGATAACAGAACGATTCTGCCATTTTCTTTCATAAAAGATACATTTTCTTCCCGCAGCACTGCACCTCCACCGCAGGATACGATAACACCGTCTTTTTTCTGAAATATCTTTTACAAGCTGTGTCTCCAAATCTCTGAAATATGTTTCACCATACTGTGCAAAAAATGTCAGAGATAGCCATTTTCTGCTGCTCTGCAATCATTTCATCCATTTCGCAAAGAGGAACATTTAATTTCTCTTTTAATACTTTTGCTATGGTGCTTTTTCCGGCTCCCATAAATCCAATCAGAAAAATATTCTCTGCCATTTTCTAATTCCTTTCCATATGTATGATTCCAAATATCGATTGAAATTCTTCTCTATTATTTTTACTGTCTATTGCTATTCTGATGTATGATTTCCAATATCCGCCGCAGTCCTTCTGCATCTATCTGTCCCGGTGCGCTGCTCTTTCCGGCTGCGCCAAAGGTAACTGCCGAGCCAAAGATTTCTCCGCAAAGTCGGCTGATTAAGCCCTCTCCTGCCATAGACATGGTAATAACAGGTGTCTTCCCTGTTTCCCTCCAGCTTTCCGTTACCGTAAGCAGTGTTAAAACATCCTTGCTGCTTTGTGGCATAACGGCAATCTTTGGAATATCTGCGCCAAGTGCTTCCATTTTCTGAAGTCTGGCAAGGAGTTCTTCTGCTGCCGGTGTTTTTTCAAAATCATGATTGGATGCAATGACTTTTACATGATTGCTATGTGCTGCCGCTACTACTGCCTTTACAACAGCATCCCCGGAAAATAATTCCACATCCACGCAGTCCACAAACCCGGATGCAATTGCAGCTTCATTTAAGCTTTGATATGCTCCGTCGCTTAAGGCAGCTTCTCCGCCTTCCCTGCTGCTTCGGAAGGTAAATAAAACCGGCAGTTCTCCCAAACATTTGCGAAGCTTTTCTAACAGTGCGACTACTTTTTACTGTCTGCAGCTTCTTCATACCAGTCCACACGAAATTCCACCAGATCCGGTTTTGCAGCCTTCGCCCGCTCTGCGCCCTCTACTATTTCTTTTTCCGTCTTTCCTACAACCGGAACACAAATCTTTGGCATTCCGCTTCCGATTTCCAATGTCCTGATTCTGACTACCGTCTGCTCCATTTCTTACTCCTTATCCTACTGGAAAAACTTCTCTTTGACTTCCTGTACCGGCATCTCTTCTCCGGTGTACAGGCGGAATGCAGCAACACCCTGCCACAGTAACATTCCTTTTCCATTGAGGCAGGTGCAGCCTGCTTCTTTTGCTTCCCGGAGTAATCTTGTCTCTTCCGGATTATAAACGGCATCTGCAACCACCAGTCCCGGACGGAATGCGGATGTATCTTTCACAACGCTTTCTTTTTCCATCGGTTTCATTCCAACGATTGTTGCATTGGCAAAAATGTCAGAGCTTTGAATCTCTTCTGTCATCTTTGCAGTATCTGCAATGTCATACACATTTACCACAATGCCCGGCACTTCTTTTCTAATCTTCTCTGCTGTTTCCAGTGTTCTTTCGAAGAAGCCATCTTTGATATTGAAAATGCTGATTTCTCTTGCCCCGTCCAGCGCACACTGTACCTGAATTGCAGTGGCTGCTCCGCCGCCTCCTGCTACCGTGATTTTCTTTCCTTTTATCTCAATTCCATGGTCTCTTAAATTGCCTACAAATCCTTCACCGTCTGTCATATGTCCGATTAATTTTCCCTCTTCATTTACTATGGTATTGACTGCTCCGATAATCTGTGCCGCCGGTGAAAGTTCATCCATATATTTTGCAGCTTCTGTCTTACATGGCATCGTTACATTGCAGCCACGCATGTGGAAAAGGCGCATGGCATCCAAGGCTGCCTTTACTTCTTCTACTTTTATGTCGAATGCTACGTATGCATAATCCAATCCTAATTTTTCAAAGCTATAGTTATACATTGCCGGGGAGCCCGAGTGTCCTACCGGGGAACCGATCAATGCCAATAATCCTGTATGTCCTGTTATTCTTCCTTTTCCTTCCATGTCTTCTCTCCTTCTGTTCGAAATGATTCTGTTCGGGTGATTAGAAAAGACCGAACCAAAATAAATCTATCGTTGCCGTCATTGGCGGTGTTCCTTTTGTAACAGGAAATGCCATCGTTCTAAGACACTGCATTTTGCTTTTGCGATTTAGCCGGTCTTTCAATGTTTGACAAGATATCTGTGCTGTGCGCCGGAATGCGGATGCATGAAGCAGGCTGTTAGGGGCACTTAGAATTTCGTCGGCAAACCGGCAACACTGGCACAGGGATGTGCCAGTGAGGCGCATCTTAAGCATGGATGCGAATATGCGCCGGTTGCCGGACGAATTCGTAACTTTATCGAAATTCTTAGTGCCCCTTGCAGGCTTGCTGTCGCATCCGCCTCCGGCGGACAGTGCAGATATCACATCAAAGCAGGCGGAAAGACAGTCTACTACAAGCAAAATGCGTATCTAAGAACGATAGGACATTTCCTGTTCATCAAAAGAAAACATCCCCCAATGGCAGCAACAATACCATTTATCTGATTTTATCTTTTCTAATCACCCGAGTGAAACTCTTTTTCTATCATAGCTTTTTTCCATGCCATGGCAATATTTATCAGAAAATATTCTGTCCATTCCGGTAATTATCCCACATGGCGCTGTTCGCCCGTTTTACTTCCTGTTCAAACTCCCGGGCAGATATCAGCTTGCAGTCCTGACCGCGGATAATCATCTGCTCTAAGCCATCGGAGGTTGCAACCGTTACATCATAATGATTGTGATGTTCGTGGGCAAAGCGTTCAATGTACTGGTCTGCCGTTTCTGCTTCCTTCGTAAAGACAATATGGATATTGTGATAATCCAACTGTTCTGTCTTATGTCCGGTCAGGCGGTATGCATCAAACACCACAATGACTTCGCCACCGAAGATGCCCTGATAGTTGCAGAGAATGTCCTGCAATTTGCCTCTGGCTCCATCCAGATTCACTTCTGCCAGTTCATGTAAATCCTTCCAGGCATAAATTACATTGTAGCCATCCACCAGTAGATAGCGTTCCAGTTTTTCCGGCTTGTGGTAAGTACGGACGGTTGGTGCATTGTTTTCTGCTTTGCGTTTTCGCACGACACCGTTTTTGCGTTTTCCTTCCTGCCGGTTGGCATAGAAGGTCTTTTCTAAAATAGCATCGATTTCATCGGTATCTACCCAGTCCTCTACTACGCCGGAACGGTGGACTTTTATCCGTTCTTCTTTCCCACCGCCATCTTCTTCTAAAACAGATGGCATATGCATGTGCTCTTTTACTTCATACCACGGCACCAGATAGCCCGCTCCGTGGGCACAGAATACGGAATCTGATGTATTATATAAATCTGCCTCCGGCTGATAACCGATAGCTTCTACCACCTCATCCTGATTCTGGCACACCTCGTAGCCCTGCAATGTGCAGAAAAATTTGCCACGCCCTTTGGCATAGGTATTTAATTCCTTCTGATAATCCGAAAGCTTCGATACCGGGCCGCTTCCGGTGAGCAGTGCCATTCCATTTTCTATCTGCGGAGCGTCCATTCTGCTGTTACGCTGCTCCATATCATGCATTGCACGACCCAGACATTCTTCCGGTATTTCCAGACGAAATGCATAATAAGGCTCAAGCAGTACAGAATCTGCTTCCATCAGTCCCTGCCTTATAGCACGGTAAGTTGCCTGCCTGAAATCGCCGCCTTCGGTATGCTTTGGATGTGCCCTTACCGGACACTACGGTAATCTTCATATCAGTAATGGCAGAACCGGTTAATACGCCCTTATGTTCCCGCTCTGCAAGATGGGTCAGTATCAGCCGCTGCCAGTTCTTATCTAAAATATCTTCACTGCAGTCTGTCTGAAAACACAGTCCGCTTCCGCGCTCACCCGGCTCTAACAGAAGATGTACTTCCGCATAATGGCGCAGTGGTTCAAAATGTCCGACTCCTTCTACAGTATTGCAGATGGTTTCTTTATAAATAATCTTCTCTTCGCCAAATTCCACTACTACGCCGTAGCGTTCTTTTTACCAGTTTCTGTAAAATTTCAAGCTGTACTTCGCCCATCAGCTTAATGAGAATCTCTCCGGTTTCTTCCCGGTATACAATATGCAATTCCGGATTTTCTTCCTCTAACTGCTTTAATTTTGGCAGCATGACCGCCACCGGAACTTCCTTCGGCAAAACCAGTTTTACACTGCGTACCGGCTCTAAGACCGGAAGTATGGACTCTTCTTCAATTCCAAGTCCTTCTCCCGGATAAGTCTTTGTCAGTCCGGTAACAGCACAGACTGTACCTGCTGCCGCCTCGGATACTGCCTCATATTTTTCTCCGGAATAAATACGGATCTGATTGACCTTTTCCGCCCACTCTTCTTCTCCGGCTTTGCCATTAAGCATATCCTTTACACGAAGAGTTCCTCCGGTCACTTTAAGATAGGTCAGCCGGTTTCCCTGTTCTTCTCTTGCAATCTTAAAGATTTTAGCACCAAATTTATCCGGATACTGCGGTGTCCTGCCATATTCGTAAAGTCCGTCTAACAGTTCTTCCACACCCTGCACCTTTAATGCAGAGCCAAAATAGCAGGGGAAAAGTTCCCTCTTTGCAATCATTTGTGCAAGGTCATTGGATGCAAGACTTCCTTCCGATAAGAATTTCTCCATGGCTGCTTCTTCGCACATAGCCGCCTCTTCATAGAAGCCTTCGTTCTGCTCCTGTGTAAAGTCAATGCAGTTGCTGTCCAAATGCTCCTTGATTTCCCATAAAGAGCCTCCTTATCCGCTCCCGGCTGATCCATTTTATTGATAAATAAGAATACCGGAACCTGATAAAGTTTTAACAGACGCCACAGCGTTCTGGTATGTCCCTGCACACCATCCGCTCCGCTGATGACCAGCACTGCATAATCAAGCACTTTAAGGGTCCGCTCCATCTCCGCAGAAAAGTCCACATGCCCCGGTGTATCCAATAAAGTGATTGCCATATCTTTCCAGGAAAATTCTGCCTGCTTTGAGAAAATCGTAATTCCCCGCTCCCGCTCCATGGCATTATTGTCAAGATCTGCATCCTTATTATCCACTCTTCCCAGATGGCGTATGCTTCCGCTTGTATACAACATACTTTCCGATAATGTTGTCTTTCCTGCATCTACATGTGCAAGAATTCCGATTACCAGCTTCTTCATATTTAAAGGTATCCTTTCTGACATTTTTTACGCTGTACAACTAGTCCCGGTTCAGCTCGGCTAAAAGCTCTGCCCGCTTGCTTCCAATCAGCAGCTCCTGATTATACTGTAAATAGCGGTCGCAGTTGTGCTCGGCTAAGAATCTTGCGGATTCTGCCACGGTAGCAAGATCTGTTACAAATACCACCATTTCCTGACCGCCCTCAAATGCCTGCTCCATAAAATCAAACGCATGCTCTAAGGCTGCTGCGGTCTTTTCTTCGATTGTTTCTAATGTCTTTCTCTGGATATCAAAGACTGCCTTTTTTTCCTCAAAGACTTCTTTCTTTGCCCCTTCGGAATTACGGTATTCTTTCAAGGCTGCAAAGTCGCGGTCTGTCTTAGCCTTTTCTTTTCCATAGCTTCGGAACAGATTCTGTAATCCGTCCAACAAAAGATTGACCACGCTGAGTCTTTCATCAAAAGCTGCATCATAAATCCGGGCAAATACTTCCGGCCGAATCTTTCCTTCCAATATTAACGGAATTCCATAGTCATCCTTATATTTCTGGTATAAATCAAAATATGCTGCCGCATCCTCTGCCACATCCTTATGATGTAAAAATTCTCCTACAACGGTTTCATCTACCGGAAGCCCCATTTCTTCATAGGTCTGCATCAGAATGCTTAAGTCCTCCCAGCCTCTTGCTGTGACAAACTGCAAGCCGTCTACATCTGCTTCCACCCGGTAGAAATTCTTTGGGCGAAGCTCAAGATAGCTTAAAATTGCACCATGGATATGTCTTGATCTGGCATAAGCTTTCCAAACACCAAGGTCTGCCTCTACCTGCATACAGCGGACACGGTCCAAGGTTACCATATCAAATTCCCGGACAGATTTATTGTATTCCGGCGGGTTTCCTGCTGCAACAATAATCCAGCCCTCCGGCACTGCCTGATTACCAAAGGTCTTGCACTGCAAAAACTGTAACATGGTCGGTGCCAGTGTCTCTGACACACAGTTAATCTCATCTATGAAAAGGATTCCTTCCGGACAGCCTTCCTCGATTTTCCGGTATACGCTGGCAATGATCTCACTCATAGTATACTCCGTTATGGAATACTCTTTGCCTGCAAATTCCATTTCTTTGATAAAAGGAAGTCCTACTGCACTCTGTCTGGTATGATGGGTAATCGTATATGCTACCAGTCCGATTTTGCACTCCTCTGCAATCTGCTCCATAATCTGGGTCTTGCCGATTCCCGGCGGTCCCATTAATAAGACCGGTCTCTGACGAATCAGAGGAATCTTATATCTGCCCTCATCATCCTTTTTCAAATATGCTGTTACGGTATGTTTGATTTCTTCCTTTGCCTGTTTGATATTCATCTGTTTTCTTCCAATCTATATTATTTCTCTCATGCATTCTGTTCCAGCTCTTCCGGCTCCAGCTGCAGCCGCATTGCCCAGGGCGGTACTGCCGTCTCATCATAGGCTCCCAAGAATAAAAATGCGGTCTTATATTCCGGCTTCTTTACCGGATAAATGCCCTTGCCATCGGTAAAGTACAAGAGTCCATCCAGATGCCGGATGCTTCCTTCTTTGATTAGTTGGTTTACATAAGTAAACGCCGGTCGAAAATCTGTATTTCCGCCGCCCACTACCTGAAAGCTTTTTAGCAGCCGCTCCATTTCTTCCTGACTGCTGATTACCTCATCCATTTCCACTTTATCATCGCACTGGATAATCCGGATTCTGCATCTTCGAAAGAAGCTGTTCTGCTGGGATAAAATGCCAAATGTCTCATTTAAAAAGCCTTTGATTAAACTGCCGCTGGTGGAATAACTGGTGTCTACCACCACTACAAATTCCCGGATTTTCTTTACTTCCCGGCTCTCCACCGTTTCTATCAGGGGCATATTCTTATAAAGCCGCAGCCCATAGGTATAATAATTCAAATCATACTCATCGGGATTGCATTTTAATTCTTCCTGCAGTATGGAAAATTTCTGTAAAAATTCCTTATAACTCCGGCGGCTTTTCGCTGCACTGATCTGTGCCATCAGGAGTTCTTCGCCCTTTTCCGGCTCATCTCCATGCCGCTTCTTTGCCATACTGGTCTGCCTTGCTATCTTATTCCATTTATTTCTGGCTGCAGATGCTGCACCATTTCCGGTTTCCTCTTTCCAGAAACGGTGGTCATCCGTATAAAATTCATGATTTAAGGTAAGAAGCTCTTCCATGGATTTTCCCCGCAGCCAGCGGTATACCACTGCTGCAGAAATCCGCCCCTCACCCTTCAATGCTTCATAGGTCTGCTGCCGCAGAAAGCTTAATGCGCGCCTGGTACAGGGCTTGTCCATGCCGTCAATGGTCCGCTCCACTACAATATCGCAGGCAAGATTCCAAAGCTTCGTATCTCTGTTTCCTTTTAAAAATAAGTGTGAAAAAATACAGTGCAATATCGTGTGCAGGTACGCCCGGTTCATAAATGCCGGATTATTCCGGAATACGCGTATTACCTGTCCTGCTGAGAAAAAGAGGCTCTCTCCGTCCGTAGCCATTGTCTCTAAGCCTTCCATTGCCTGAGGCTTCAATGCAGAAAGTGCCACATCAAGATATCGCAAATCCAGATAAATTTCACTTCTTGCATGCTGCAAGATTTTTACAGACATATCATTTTCCCATTCGGTCTGGGTCTTAATATGCGCCATCTTCTGCTCCTTTCTGCCACTGCATATTTTCTTAATTTTCTGCTGTTTTTACCACTCAATTTCATAACAGGAAGAAGCTGCTTCTTCCTTATAATATTTCTGCTGCCAGCTGCTTAAGCTGACACTGCCTTCTGCCCAGCCGGCTTCTGCCGCCTGCTCGATTAATGCAGTGATTCCACTCCGCTCCATCACCTGAAGCCGGCATATCAACTCTAATAATGCTAAATCTTTTTTCTGAATCAAAACATCGCATACCTCACTGGCATGTTCTTTTAAATAAGAAAGATAACGTTCACGGGCTTCTTCCTTTAATTCCACCGGATATGCCAGTCTGCAAAGTGCCATTCTGGCTGCAGTCCACATCTTCTCCTCAATGCAGATCCGCTCAAATATCATATCGTATGCGGCGGCATCTACCATCCGCTCATGAAAACACTGTCTTGCCCGGAAACCTTCCCCGCAATATTCAGTGCAAATATATGTGCCGGTCCGATTTCTTCATAGGAATCGTAATATTCCGGATAGAAAAATAAGGCTTCCTTAAATTCCACTTCCAAATCAGCCCGAACCTGATTTAAGATAAGCTGTGCGCCACTGGCTTCTTCCATGGAAGAACGAAGCACCAGCCGCTTTAAGCTCCGGCAGTTCATAAAGGCATCGCTTCCTAATTCTTTTAAGAAACGCCCCAAGGTAAGTGTTCGTAATTTGCGGCAATTATAAAATGCCAGATTCCCGATTTGTTCCACGGAATCCGGCAAAGAAATTTCTTCGATATCATTTCCGCATAATGCTTTCATAAAACTGTCCACTCCGCCAATGGTAACGGCATCTGCCGGAACATGTTTGCTTTCCGAAAAACAATATGCGCCTATTCTCTTTACTGTGAATCCATCTATCTGCTCTGGAATTACAACAACCGGTGTCGTCCCATATACACGCTCTATGCTTATGGAATGTTCATCCAGCGGCTGTATCTCATAGCTGTATGCTGTGTTCATCTTACGCTCCAGTTTCCTCATCTTTTCTCTGCTACAATATAACACATCCCCGGTTATCGCACAAGTTCCGTCATTCCGCCTTCTAAAATCAGACGGTTATCTTCACAGATTCCGGCAAACTGGCTCATCGGAAGCGGGCTTACCCCCATTCCCACCTCAATGGTATAACCGGGACGATTGTATGCCTGAATAAACCAGTCTTTGAAACCGGCATAACCAGATGCAGATGGGGTCTCTTCCACCCGGTATCCGCTGACCTCGCCAAAATATTCTGCAATTCTTCTGGAATCTGCCGGTTCATAGTCAAGATACCGCCAGTAAATCACTTCTCCCTGGGCATGATATGCCAGAATTAACGAAAAATTATGGGCTCTTGTAAATTCATAGACACTGCGGCTTTCCGGTGCCACAAGGGGAGCCTCTCCCACATAATCTCTTGGTGCCGGTGTTGTAAATCCCATGGCAAATTTAATGTTTCTGGCATTTTCCCAGCCCGCCGGAAATTGCAGATTCAAATCAATTCCTTCTATATTGGCTTTCCATCCATTCGGAAATGGAATCTTCGGATAATCAGCTGCAATGCGCTCTGCCTCTTCTAAGGATGCACCCTCTTCTAATACTCCATTCACTAAATCCACGCCATCCGGGTTTACCAGGGGAACAAGATACAGGGAAAATCCATAAAAAAGCCACGCTGCCTGCACAGTATAAAGCATGCGTCCCGCTGCAAATGCATGGGCATATTCTTCCGCAAATTTAAGCAGGACCGGTGTGGTAATCCATTCGTTTGCATGATATGCTCCACTGTAAAAGACTTCCCGCTCTCCTGTTCCAATCCGAAGATAGGGAATTTCCTTTCCCATCGCACTTTTTCCAATATTTCCCTGAACCAAGAAAGGATAGCGTACCGTAAGCCCTTCCAATATCCAGTCATTGAGATAAGAAGTGTAAGCCACATCTTCTGCTACAAGCGAAAAAGAGAATGGAATTGCAAGAATACTTCCGGTCCGCAGTGCCAGCGGATTTACTGTTGGATTAGCTGTCATAATCGCTGATACACTGGTGTCATAATTTGCCGCAATACCCCATAATGTCTCACCGGATTTTATTTCATGCATCGTATATCCTTTTAAATAGGGGAAAAGCTTCCCCCACACTACATCATCTATTTTACAGTTAAATTCTTCCCCGCTCTTTTTTTCCTTAAAAACTGCCGCAATGCCCTGCAGGTATTCTCTCCCAAAATTCCATCTTTCCTTATGTCATATCCCGCACGGTTCAATGCCAGCTGCACATACTGTACCAGCACGGAGCGTTCTCCCAGATTCAATACTTTCATTCTTTCACCTGTTTCCAGTCCTTCTTATCAGTATATGCAGATGTTTTCAAAACGGAACTAAGAATGTGCCCTGGCACATTCTCGCGCCTGCGGCGGTCGCTTGCGACATCTACCTTATACGCCGCAGTGCGCATCCTCGCGGAGCGTTTTTCAATTACAGGAAAGCAATTTCCTGTAATTGAAAAAAGCCTTGCAGTTTTCTGCAAGACTTCTTCTGGTTATGATATATAATACAATTTGTTTGTACCCTACGGAAATGATTTTGTTTTTGGAATTTACATTCCTGCTAACTGTTTGCCTAAGCTTTCGCATGCAGCGACTGCATCGTCATCCGGTGCTTCCTGACAAATCACACCTTCGCCATTTACAACGGTTGCTCCTGCGCTTGTCATACGGTCTACCCAGTCACGCATCCACTGTCCATCGCCCCATCCGTAAGAACCGAATAATGCGATTTTCTTTCCTGCTGCAAAGCCTTCTACTTCTTCAACGAATGGTTCCATTCGCCTTCTTCTAAGACTTCTGCACCCATTGCAGGACATCCCATTGCAAATACGGAAGAAGCTTTTAACGCATCCATATCAGCTGTACTTACATCAACAACCTCTGCTTCTTTGCCAGCTGCTTCAATTCCTCTTCCAACAGCCTCAGCCATTGCCTGTGTGTTTCCTGACTGTGTCCAATAAACTACCTGAATCTTACTCATTTTTTCTACCTCCTAAACAGCCGCTTTCTGCGGCATGCTGTCATTATAAATACCAATGATGTCCCGCATTCCCACTCCATTGGAGAGAAGCTGGATGATGGTCTCTTTTTCCATATCATAGCGTGCGAAAAGACGTTTCTTTTCCGGAACATGTGCATACACTTTCCAGTAACCCTGATAGAGTGCATTCTGTCCATTCTGTTCCATAAATCCTCTTACATCTTCTACCGGATAGCCAAGCAGCACTCCCATTTCATGAGGAAAACCAGGTTCTCCGCACATATAACCCTGGTAACGTTTCTGAAACGTACTGAGAATATTTCCGAGCGTAAAGTCCTGATAACCGGACTCCTGCAGCAGCTCTCGTATCTCTTTACGCATCAGATACGCCTCCAACGGTTTCTTCCGAAAAAGAAGGTAACGAGCTTTTTCCCTGGTCCTGAGCAATAGCAGGAATGAAATTCCGGATTTTCTCAGGCACTGTTTTACCGCATCTTCCATGCCTGTTGAAACGACTAAGAGATTGGATATCTTTACTCCTGCGATCAATGGGGCACATTGTAACGCTAACTGCGTCTCTGCATTGTGTAAATCCATCTGTTGTACAATTTCCAGAATCTCTGTACTCATAGCTTCTTTTCCTTTCGTTCTAGTTAGTTATTTCTAACTTGTGTTTATCATAACTAATTATATTTCTGTTGTCAACACAAAATGTGCATGGTGAGAATTCTTTATCATATTGAGAATTTCGGGTAGTCTGATATGGTTTTAGTTTGGCAGGGTGGGGAGAAATTATACTTGTATAAAGATAGCAATATTTTCATAATGTCAATAATATAAAAAAAACAGCAGTTTCGCTGAAAAAGGGCGGAACCATATCTATAAGAGCTGCTTAGAATTTCCATTTTATATATTGGTCTTTCCGGCAAGCGGTGCAAAGTCGCATCCATGCTCCATTGCACCTCGCCGGTACATCCCTGCACCGGCGTTGCCAGTCTGTGATGAAATTCTAAGCAGCTCTAATTGATATGGTTGATGCCCTCTCTTCAGTGAAACTGCTGGTTTTGTTAATATTCTCTAATTTCTTATTGTTACAATATTTAAGTTTCGCTTTATGCGAGTAATGAAAAACTTTTCCGATTCTACTCTACATTCTTCAAAGCTTCGTCCACCGGTATCTTCCGAATCTTCCGAAGGCAGAACAATGCCACTACGAAGTATGCTGCCAGTACCATAAGTAATATTTTCCAGTAGATGTTCGGGTCATAGTAGATGCTCAGCCAGCCGGAGTAATCACTCATCATTGCCCGGTAGATGACATTAATGGTCTCGGTAGCAATTGCTTCACCCAGGATAACGGATATCACCACAATCCAGGTGGTGGCTGTCAGATATAATTTCCCGATTTCTCGGGTGTTGTAACCCAATATCTTAACCATGGATATGGATGAAGCATTCCGCTCGATAATCAGCTTTGTCATCAGGTAAATAAGGATTGCTGCCAGTGCAACAGAAAATACATTCATCAGATAGAACATGCCGCCCATAGATACATCAAGCTGTCTTGATACCTTGGTGAGGTCATCTTCTGTAATGGTCGTCATGATATAGGCATCCTCAATATCGGTAATCTTCTTATCGGAGAAATATCCATTGAAATAATCCTCCTCTTTGTCAAATACATCCCGATATTCCTCTTCCGGCATAAAATTGCCACTGCTGCCGGATACTCATAGATTCCAGCCACCTTAAACTTGTATTTCTTATCTCCATAAGTTTCCTTTAACTCAATGGTATCGCCTTCTGCAAGCCGGTATTTTTCTGCATAACTATCCGAAATGTAAACACCTTCTTTTGGGAAATCAATATCAACATAAGCACTGTCTTTTTCAACTCCATAGACGCTGACCTCTTCGCTGCTGAATTCTGTCGGCATTGTCTTTAAACTACCGGCAAGATAAGTCTCTGCGCCATCTGTTTCCGTTGGAACCGGTGCTTTTAATACATACTGATAATCTGCAAGCATGTGGGACAGCACTTCATCCTGATAATGCTCTAAAAGTGGTGACATCATCATGCCGAAAACCAGCAGAATTTCTGCAAAAGCAATACCGATAAATAAAGTCAGGTAGCCCGCACGGTTCTGTAAAATAATACGGATACGGAACCGGTTAAAGAATTTGAAATGCGGCAGTTTTACTGCTTTTTTCCGCTTTCTTCTGCTCAAATCCCTGCGCAGGAAATTCAGTGGTGAAATACGCAGTTTGGAAGAAATCAAAAGCAGATTTATAACAATCATTATGATTGCCGGAATCACTGTTGTCAGGATAAACGCATCCCCATTCCAGATGGTATGGTAGGTCGGCAGACTATAGCTTCCATAGTACAAATCTGCTACCATATTTTTAAATACGGTATAGCCAAGTATATTTCCAATAATTGCTGCTACGATTGTCACCAGTACCGGAAGATGCAGATAATGCCGCAGCAGTTCTACTCTGGTATAGCCGGATGCACGCAGCGTTCCGATGACTGCCGCTTCTTTGGTAATCGTATTATTGGTGGTAACTGCAAAGACAAATGCCATAATCGCTATCAGGATATATAACAGCGTCATTACCATTGCCTTGTCGCTACCCATATCATCTCCCGTAAAATGAATTGCCTGATTGGAAAATGCCGGTATGTATGCTGCTATTGCTGCCTTACTGCTCAGCACTTTCATAAAATCTTCTGCTTTCTCTTTTGCTTCTGTATCATCTTTTGGTGCTTTTTCATATTTCCAGGAATAGCTGTAGTGCAGATTGCTGCTTCCATAGGAATCAAATCCCGGTTCTGTCATAATGGCAACACCGAATTTTACAGCATCAAACATCAGATCCTTGCTGTTTGAAAACAGTGCACTGTAATCTGACAGTGCCACAAGACCGCTGATGGTCTTTTTTTCGCCTCCTACTTTAATGGTATCTCCTACTTTTAAGGAATTATTGTCCGCATACATCCGGTCAATGGCAACTTCATCATCCTTCTGCGGCATTTCTCCATCCATAAGACATACTTTGTCCACTTCATTTCTTGGTTTGAAAATACGAAGGGTGCTTTCATTTTCTTTTCCTGTTACAGTTTCTTCCAGATAATAATTTTCATAAATGGTTACACCCTCTTTTTCCAGTTCACTAAGCAGCGTATCATCTGCTTCTTCCATCAGTTCAAAATTACCATCTTCAATATTATATTTTTCAAAACTCTCATCATATGCTTTTATCATGCTGTTCCCTGCTACCAGAAATCCGGATACAAATCCGATAGTAGCTGTCAGGAACAGGAAAATCACAAGATATTTTCCAAAATCTGTTTTCAATTCCCTTGGAATTCGTTTTCTTAATGGACTCTTCACTTTCATCACCGCCTTTACCAGTCAAGTTCCTGTGCAGGAATCTTCACTTCATTGGTGTAATCCTTTCGAATCTGTCCATCACGCAGCTTAATGACACGGTCTGCCATGTTTTTGATGGCATCATTATGGGTAACCATAATAACGGTATTTCCATATTTCTGATTTACATCCTCAATCAGCTTCAAAATCTCTTTGGATGTATTGTAATCCAGTGCTCCGGTCGGCTCATCACAGAGCAGAATATCCGGGTTCTTTACAATGGCACGGCCAATGGCTGTACGCTGCTGCTGTCCACCAGATAACTGGTTTGGCAGCTTATGACGATGCTCATAAAGTCCCAGTGTCTTAAGCAATTCGTCAATGTCTAATGATTTATCACTCAGATATGCTCCTACCTCGATATTTTCCTTCACATTGAGGTTTGGAATCAGATTATACATCTGAAATACATATCCTAAATGGCGGCGGCGGTAATTCGTCAGTGCCTTTTCGTTCATATCTGCTGTTTTCTCTCCATTGCTGGAAATATAGCCGCTGTCTGCACTGTCAATTCCTCCGATAATATTCAAAAGTGTTGATTTACCGGAACCGGACGGTCCTAACAATACGCAGATTTCTCCCTTTTCCACAGAAAAATTAATTCCTTTTAAAACCTCTGTTTTCGCTTCTCCCTGTCCAAAACTTTTTTCAAATCCTGAATCTCCAGAAACATATTCATCCTCCTTTTTCTTTTCTGACTCTTTTTTCAGTTCTTTTATTTTGTTACTCCTACTTCCCTCTTTCCCAATGTTGTACTCTTTCCAGCTGTCTGTTAGTTTTTTGTTACTTTTGTTAGTATAGCCTACCCATTTGGTAAAAAGAAAGGCGTTTACTGATTCTTTTTCTCAATAAACGCCTTTATACTATTTCTTTGCAATGCGCAGTGTCCGCATGGAATTTAAAATTGCAATGACAGATACACCTACATCTGCAAATACTGCTTCCCACATATTGGCAATACCAAATGCACCGAGTATCAGCACAATTGCTTTTACGCCAAGTGCAAATACGATATTCTGGTGCACGATGGAAAGTGTCTTTCTTGCAATCTTCACAAGAGATGCAATCTTTCGCACATCATCATCCATAAGAACTACATCTGCAGCTTCGATTGCCGCATCAGACCCCATACTTCCCATGGCGATACCGATATCTGCTCTGGAAAGTACCGGAGCATCATTGATACCATCACCCACAAATGCAAGTTTTTCTTTCTCATGCTGTTCTTTCAGAAGTGCCTCAACCTGACTTACCTTGTCACCCGGCAGTAATTCTGCATGCACTTCATCCAGTCCCAGTTCATCTGCTACTGCCTGTGCTGCTGCCTTACGGTCTCCGGTCAGCATAACGCATTTCTTCACGCCTACCTTCTTCATGCTATGGATAGCTTCTTTTACGCCCTCCTTAATGGAATCGGAAATTACAATGGTTCCGGCAAATACTCCATCTACCGCAACATAAATCACGGTTCCGGCACTGCTGTTTTCGGTATAGGAAATATTCCGGGCTGCCATCATTTTGGCATTTCAAGCCATACTTCTTTTCCATCTACAAATGTATGAATTCCATGTCCGGCAATTTCTTCCGTTCCATTTACCCGGTTCATATCCAGTTCTTTGCCATAGGCTTCACGCACCGAATTAGCAATCGGATGATTGGAATATCCTTCTACATGGGCTGCAAGCTCTAAGAGTTCCTCTTTGCTTCCATTTACCGGAAGTACCTCAGATACCTTGAACTCGCCTTTGGTCAGTGTACCGGTTTTATCAAATACGATAGTGGTCATCTCAGCCACTGCCTCTAAATAGTTACTTCCTTTTACCAGAACACCTAAGTTAGAAGATGCTCCGATACCACCGAATCCCAATGGGACGGAGATTACAAGGGCACACGGGCAGGAAATAACAAGGAAAATACAGGCTCTCTGAATCCACTCAGCCCAGCCGCCGCCTAAAATAACCGGTGGTAGGATTGCAAGAATTACTGCTCCAATGGTAACAACCGGAGTGTAATATTTTGCAAATCTGGTGATAAAGTTCTCCACTCTTGCTTTCTTGCTGCTGGCATTCTCCACCAGTTCCAGAATCTTGGATACTGTGGAATCCTCGAATGCTTTTGTTACTTTTACCTTTAAAGTACCGCTTCCATTGACACAGCCGCTGATGATTTCATCACCTTCTGCTGCTCTTCTTGGAACAGATTCTCCGGTCAGTGCCGCGGTATCGACCATGGACTCACCTTCTACTACAATTCCATCCAATGGAATACGCTCGCCCGGTTTTACCACAATGACAGTGCCTATTTCCACATCATCCGGATCTACCTGGACTAATTTGCCATCCTCTTCCACATTGGCATATTCCGGACAAATGTCCATCATATCTGCAATGGACTGCCTGGATTTTCCAACTGCATAGCCCTGGAAAAGTTCTCCGATCTGATAGAACAGCATAACTGCAACACCCTCGGAATACTCCCGTACTCCAAATGCTCCAAACGTTGCAATCATCATCAGAAAGTTCTCATCAAATACCTGTCCATGACTGATATTCCGAAATGCCTTAAATATAATATCATAGCCAATCAGAAGATACGGCACAAGATAAATAATAAAAATCAGGACTGGCTGTGTAATCTGTTCTAAGATACCAACGTGTTCCAATACCAGAAGTGCTACAAACAGCACTGCAGTAACCAGAATACGCTCCAGCATTTTTTCTGATTCTTTGTCATAAGCTATCTCCTATCGCAGAATCCGGCAGTCCGGTTCTACCTTTGCACATACTTTGGCTACTTCATCCATAATTTCTTCAAAACGCTCATCTTCTGCATCGATGGTCATTTTCTGTGTCATGAAGCTTACTACTGCATCATTGACTCCCGGGATTTTCTTGATTGCATCTTCCATTTTTGCTGCACAGTTTGCACAGTCTAAGTCTTCCAATTTAAATTTTTTCTTCATTATAATATCCTCCTCATTCTTCAATATGTTCTCTGCCCTGGTCGATAATGGTTCTTACATGTTCATCTGCCAGTGAATAAAATACGGATTTACCTTCCCGCCTGCTGCTTACCAGCTTCGCCTGTTTTAAAATCTTAAGCTGATGGGATACCGCCGACTGCGTCATATTTAGTGTCTCCGCCAAATCGCAGACACATACTTCTGAGCCAAACAACACAAACAGAATCCGGATTCTGGTGGAATCACCAAATACCTTAAAGAGTTCTGCCAGATCATATAACTCATCTTCATCCGGCATCTTCTCCCGTGCCTTCTTCAGAAGCTCTGCATGAATGCAGTTTTCTTCGCAGCATTCTACATCGTTCATTGCCATCTTCTCACCTCCAGGTCATTTTAACATATGAGCATTTGTTCATATGTTCATGATACGCTTGGGATTTCAAATTGTCAATATGAAGTTGGAAATTTTTATAAAAAATTTTTCTATGATATACTCTTATATCTATATTCAGGCAGGACAGCCTCCTGCCACATACAAAGGAGTATTTATTATGCATGATTTTAACTTTGAAATGAACCAGTATTTAACCTACTGCCGCACCCAGAAACGCCTTGATGGCAAAACCTTAAAAGCATACCGCATCGACCTTACACAGTTTGGTACCAGCCTTGCGGCTGCCTTTCCTTCTCTCTCCAGCATATCCGAACTTTCTCCCGCCATATTGGAATCCTATATTGCAACTCTTCATGAACAATTCAAACCGAAAACTGTGAAACGAAAGCTTGCCTCCCTCAAAGCCTTTTTCCACTACCTCGACTACCGCGACCGCATTGTCTCCAACCCTTTTAACAAATTGCATATCAAATTCCGGGAACCGGTGATTCTGCCTAAAACCATTCCGCTTCCTACGATTGAACTGCTTTTATCTTCTATCTATCACCAGTACGCCCATGCCGCTACCGATTTCCAGCGTAAAAATGCGCTCCGGGATGCTGCTGTTATCGAACTGCTCTTCGCCACCGGTATCCGAATCTCTGAGCTGTGCTCCATCACACCGGATGACATCAACCTTTCCAACCGGACTCTGCTTATCTTCGGCAAAGGTTCCAAAGAGCGGCTCCTCCAGATTGGCAATGACGATGTTGTTCATACCCTGCTGGAATACCGGAAATGTTACCTTCCTGACATTAAGCGTACCAACCGCTTCTTCGTCAACCAGGCAGGACGCCCGCTCTCCGACCAGTATGTCCGTCGAACCATCCGGAAATACTGCCGTTTATCTTCCGTTGATATGCACATCACTCCGCATATGTTCCGCCACACCTTCGCCACCAGCCTCTTAGAAGCCGATGTGGATATCCGCTACATCCAGGAAATGCTGGGGCACAGTTCTATCCACATCACGGAAATCTACACCCATGTTTCCACAGCAAAGCAGCGGGACATTCTGATGAACAAGCATCCGAGGAAGGATTTCAGGGTGGGGTAAAAGATAAAAAGGACTGTTAGAATTGGCAGCATTTTTACGGTGTTTTTGCCTTTCTAACAGTCCTTTTAGGGGGGTATATTTATTCTATATTATATTTCTATTTTATTCTTTGCAGGAGTGCTTTTACTTCTCTTACGTCTGTATCTGTCATCTCTGCAATCTGCTCTGGTGAATAACCTTTTCTGCTCATGCGTGCAAAGATTTCTGCCATCCCATCTTCTTTTATTCCCTGACTCAAATTACACATGATGTTCACATCCTCTCATGTAGATTTTTCTGTGTGGAATTATTGTAACACGAAATGACAACTGGGGATAGTGGAATTTAAAAGGGTGCTGTTTGGAATTGTTAATTATGGATTGTTATGGCTTGAAATGATGGATAATCCGGTATTATCCGTTAGTAAATGAATTAAGTAGCATAAGTAATCCATAAAATAACTTTTAAAATTAAGGGATATTAAATAGCAAAGAGAAAGGAACTAACAAAAATGAAATTAGTTGTGATATTAAATGTAAATCCGGACGAAAAAAATAACACAAAAAATTAGCAATAATAGAGAATATACTCGTCGTGAGTTAAAGGATCTACTGTATAATGGTTTTTCTGAATTCATTGAAAATATTGTTTTCTATGATAATTTTGAACATTTTAAAAGAAATGTTTCTAATCATTTAAATGACTTTATACTAAATTTTGATTATGGATATAATACTAGAACCAGAAATATGAATGTCCCTTCATTTTGTGAAAGCTATAATATCAAGTATTTCAATCCAGATCCATATGTTCAGGTAATATGTCAAGACAAATTTATGACAGAAAAATTTGCTGAAAACTTTGAAATAAAAACACCTCAAAGTTTACTTGTTTTTTTTAATTCATATAGTAAAGAACTTTTATATCATTTTAAATTTCCATTAATTATTAAGCCCAATTATGAGTCTGAATCTATTGGAATCACTCAAAATTCTATAGTTTCTAATATAGAGCAGGCTGATCAGCTTGTCAAAAAAATTACTGGACAATTTTGATGGTGTTCTTATTGAAGAATATATTGAAGGAAATGAAATAGCTATTACTATGTTTGATAATAATAATAATTTATTTTTGAAGAAGTAGAGCTTTTATTTCCGTCAGAAAATAATTATACATATAAAGCTTATACATCCGAAATAAAACAAGGTATTGAAATAGAAGTAAAAAAAAAGTTGTCACTTAGCTGAAAATGATATTAAGCACCTTAAACAACTTTATTATAATTTATCCCCTAATAAATTAATTAGAATAGATGGTAGAATCAAAAATTCAGAATTTTATTTAATTGAAATTAATGCAAATCCCGGTCTATATCCTAAATCTATTGTTCCTATGACATTTCAAATTAACGGATATAGTTACAATGAAATGTTAAAAAGATTAATTCGGTAAAAATGAGTATGATATAATTTAGCTTTAATATAATACTTTTAGATTGGCTCAATTAGCCAGAGTGTATATATGTATAAATCACTATATTCATCCTTAAGTAAATTGGAAAATATAGTGATTTACTTGTATATACTATAAATAATATGTAAAGCGATACTTCAACTAAACTAGCATATAAACAACTATATTGCAAATTTTTCATAAGAAACAAACTATATTATCAAGATTCAAATATCAATTGGTAATTTCAAAGAAGTTTCATAAATTAATTGATAGTTATAATTATCATCAAAATCAATATTTGATAGTGTTAACTTTCCTTTATAATAATTACTCTTTTCTAAATTAAACATCCTTACATAATAATGATATAAATTATAATATATTTTATCAATAAATCGTTTAAAATTTGTATGGATAAGCATTTCTTCTAATTCATTGACTATTTTTTGGCATTCTAAGTTCGATATATTGTTACTTAAAATATAATAAACTAGCAAATTATTATTTATAGCAAATTGATCATACTCGTCATACACTGTTATTTTTGCATTGTTTAATAATATTGGAATATCTTCATCAATTTGATTACTATAAAATTTAATAGTCGCCTCATTATGAAGGGTCATGTGATTATATATCAAATTATTTCCAAAAAAAGTTCTAGCTTCCAATAGTGATTTTTCTGCCAATTCGGGTTGCTGCGTAATTGCATATAAGTATGCGAGATATATTGCATGAAGCCCACAAAATTCATTATCATAAGACTTATAAAACTCACTTGTTATTGATTTAACCACTTTTAAACGCTCTTTGTATTGGCTATAAAATACATTAGATAATCTAATTAAGTAAGGGTAAAGCGGTTCCTGAGTAAATGATACTAATTCATTAAAAATAGCAGCCGCATCATTTCGCTTGTTCATTTGGATTAAATTCATTATAAGTACTAATGAAAGTTTAAAATATAATGAAGACTTCTTATTCAATCCTTTTAAATTTACATTAATGTAATTCTCAGATTGTTCAAAATTTTCACATCTATTTAGTACTAATGCTTTAAAGAAAATTATATCTTCATTTGATTCATTTACTAAATTAATAAAATTTTTAGCTTCAAAATACAAATTTGAATTATATGCTATTTTGGCAAACTGTATGGCAAATTCTTTATCTGTTTTTGTATAACAAAAGATGATTAGCTGCAAATTTTTTAAAATAATCAATACGTTCTGCTTGAGTATTAAAATTGTTTAATCGTTGGCAAATTTGTGAAAGCAATGTTTTTAACTGATAAAATTGTTTGTTATTTATATAATATTCGACCAAAACATCAACATATCTATTATTATAATTCTTAATTAATTTTATATTTAAATTTCTTATAAGCCCAGAGGCAACAGCATACTTTAAAGAAGGCAAAAATTCTTTCATATTTACTATACTATATACAAAAGGTTGAAGTAATATATAGTTGCATTTATCACATGTAGCACATTCTTCAATTAGTTTTTTTCAAAAAGAAAATTAATATCTGATATACTAAAAGAATTATTTAGTTCGTTTACAATATCCTCTATTTCATAAAAATTTAATTTTCCATTTGCATAAGCAACTGTAATCAATAAAACTTTTTGACTATCGGAAAGACTTTCAATAATATCTTTAATGCTTCTTATTTTTGCGGAAGTATCCTTTTGTAATCTATCATTATAATCTTTTAGAATAATTGAAATTTCTTTAAGATCTCCTTTTTCAATACTTTCTTTAAGAATGTTCGAATCTATATTTTCTGCCTGTAATCCTAATTCATCTAATAATTGATGAATATAAGTTTCAATATGTTCCTTGGACAATTTATTTAAAAAATATTTTTTAAATAAATACTATGATTATTTTGAATAGAATATTCTATTTTTGAACTATTTTGGGCGGTGTTTGTTTCGAATATAAAAATATTTCCCTTTGTAGTAGTAATTAATTTACTTAATAAATCAAGAGAACCCAAATCAATAAATGAAGCATTATGAAAAATAGCATGTATATATATTTGATTGCAAACATATTTAGCATATTCAAATAAATTCTCTATCTGAGCTTTTAATATAAAATTTTCATACTGAACAGGTTTATCAATTAAGGAAACTAGCTCTATATCATGATTTTTACTTTTGGCTAATATTTGACCAAAATATGCTGTAATTTTTAATAATAACTGAATAGCTTTATTACTATTAGACTTTTTTTTCATAAAAAGTTTTAAAGTCATCATACTCATGTTCAGTACTTGTTTTATCTAATTCTAAAACAAATCTCTTAAATGCAGATAGTTCTTCACTATTCTCTGACATCAAAATATCCAACGGATAATATGCAAAAAATTTTGATACTTCTTTAATAAATTCGGTTTTTCCTATTCCATGCTCAGCCTCAACAATATAGACTTGACTTATATTTTTTTGTGTATAGGTTTCGTAATTGGTCTTAAAAGAATTAACTTCTTTTTTTCGATTAATAAAACGCATATCTATTCCTTTCAATCATTATTTAATATCCCTTAATTTTAAAAGTTATTTTATGGATTACGTATGCTACTTAATTCATTTACTAACGGATAATACCGGATTATCCATCATTTTCATATCAACCAGACTCCTCAAAGATTTCTCTCCACTCATCTGGCTATTGTTTAATACAAATTTTCCAAATACACAAATAAACACTGAACTATATTTCACAGCATCAGTTACACTACCTATGTATTTTAGTTTAGTCTCAAATGGGGATTACCGCTGGAGAATTCCAACATATCTGAATTATGTGATATTTGTACTAGCTATCGCTTATAACTCATACTCCCATTCATCAAATTACTTTTTCTGTTAATAGATTACTCTCTTTGTCATTTCTTGTCAATTATTTTGTTGAAAATCTTTCTCAAAGGACTGCATTTCCCGGAACATTTCCTTATCGACATAGCAGCCGGCTTTCTCATGCTCCGTCAGATTGATGGCACAGTCAAACTGGTCGATGATTCCTTCTATCGACTGTACCATTCCTTTCCAGCCATCTCCCATAGCATCCTGCAGCCGCTTCCAGTCCGTATACATTCTGACCGCTGCATTATTATGCTTTCCTTCTATGGTCGGAAGTGAAATCTGCATATCCTTTTTCAGTACCGTTTTGCCATTTTCATCCGGCTCCGGAAAATCTGCTGACGTTTTAGTTGGAATAATAAATCTGGCTTTTGTCATTTCTATGGACAGAAATCTAAAATATAATTTGTAAATAAGTTTCTGCTCGTCTGTTACCGGCTGCCCAAGCTGAGCAATCAGAAGCATCCATCTTACCAGGTCAGGATTAGTAACCGGAACGCTAATTTCCGGTATATTGCTGTAGTCCGGCTCCGGAACAAATTCCGGCGCTGCTATTGCCGTATTTTCATTTACCACTTTGACTCCACAGGCACCGTTCATATAAAAACAGTATCCAAGGAAATTGTAAATTGCCTTATGGGAATCATCGTTTTTAATCTCTCTGATTTCATACCGTTCTTCTGGAAATCTGACTTTAAATATATCCTTATATGCCTTAGTCAGAATCCAGATATCAGGTGGTGTACACATATATGTGCCATCCTGTCGGTCTACTGTCTGGGAAAAAAAGTGCCGGCTCTCCTGTGATTTTACTGTATACGCAATAAATAGCAGGTGCTTCCAATACCTTTTGAACAAGGGCTTTTGCAATTACACCAATCCTCTTTCGGACTTCTTCTTTTTCAGCATCATCCTTTGCCGGAATTACTTTCGTTTTATACCACGCATACAAACGCCAGATTTCTGAACAATCCGTAATGCTTAACTCATCAAGTTCTTTCTGTGAAAGTACCAGTTGTTTTGACGATACATAAGTATCTCCCAGACCAGAAATATAGGCATCATGTACTTCTTCTACAGTTGTCGCTCTTGAATATATCATTGTTCCGCATTTTATCGGATAAGTTCCAGTCTGCTCCAATTTCAATCCTACCCGACAGTTTTCTGCTTCACGCACAGTTTTTCCCTGTCCAACTTCTATTCCGAGCACTACTGTCACCAGTATTTCTCCATCATCATCCGAAAAATTACTCATGTAGACAGCATCACCTACCTGTATTTTTCCCTTCAGTTCACCTACAACCACGATATCATCTGTATTTCTAAGGCGAAACTTATCCTGTACTTTTAATACACACTTTCTTGCTGCCTCTTTGGAACTATTTTCCTCCGCATTATCTTTATTCTTAAAAAGATGCAACTTTTCCCTGATTCCCATCGCAATCTGCTCCTTTTCGTTCTTCTAATTGTTCTGCTGTCTATCTATGATATATTCCAGCATTTTTCTCGCATTAGCTTTTTTTCATTTGAAGTTCAAACAGTCTTTCCTTTTTTTTTCATCAAAAACAGATATGCCACATTTCCCGGCATTGCACTAACCCCGGTGATTTGCCCGATTGGGATATTTTTAGTTTTCTTTCTGCATAGTAAAATACTTCATTTTTCTTTATAAATACTGCCGAATATGTAAAATGCTGACACAAAAATGTTGCAAAACCAAGCTGAACCATACAGCAGCAAAAAAAATAGAAATAGAAATAGTGACGCTATTTCTAATGAAAATAACAGAATCACCCGTTCCAAAACGCTAATTATATAGAAAAGAATTCCAAATATCCAAATTATTTTTTATCTCCTGCATAGATAAATGCTCCTGCTTTATTATTTTTCTGCTCTTTCTTACATTCAAGCATAAACTTTAAATCAAAAATTCCTATCACAAATGCTAAAATTATTAATATAATTAAAAAATATTTCATACTATCACCTCGTCTAAAATAATTCTATAAAATCCGCCAGTATTAAATATAATGCATACCATATTCCAAACGCTAAAACTGAAAAACAACTAAAATACAGTAGAATTTTTTCTCTTTTCTCTTCTGCATTTTTGCCATATCAAATATCCCAATTCCAGCAGCCCAAAACAGAACTCCCAAAAGAAACTTTAACCAATAAATGCATATTATTTCTCTATTTAATGGCATCAATAAATAAAAAACAACTCAATAATATCAACTACCTGTACACCTATCGCATACATCAACCCCATAATCGAAATTTCTCCATAAGAATGCCACAACCAGGTAAATACATATAAGAATCGATTATCTATCCAAATTTTTTCTTCTGCCTGACGGTTTTTCTGAAAACCTAACTATAAACCACATCCAGACAGAAAACATAATACATTTTATGAATAAGTGCATTTTCTTTATCACCTCGTCTGTAAAAACTCTACTACCTTATTCCTTTTTTCTAAAAAGAATCGATATTCTGTTCCATTTCTTTTAACTATGTTTATCTGATTTGTAAAAATACCAAATAACTTTTCCTCTTCTAATTCTCTCCTCCCATATCCGGAATAATATATATCACCTTTGATCCAAATAATTTCTTCATTTCTTCCTCAAAATTTAAATATACGGTTTTAGCTATATATACCTCTCCGGTAAAATTCATTAAAAACTTGTCCATATTATTTTTATAAATAAAACCATATTTAGAACAATTCTTGTATAATTGATGTTCAACCTTCAGTGTATTTAGTTCTTTTCTATCTTTAACCAATAATCCCGCATCAATTTCTTCAAAAAAGAGTGTTATCCACGGGCAATGAACGAATTTGCCATTTTTATATATATTTACTCTTAAATTTCGTCGATAAAGATAGGTATTGGATATTATGACTGACTTCACTTCAGATAAATCTTTCTTTCGTCTTTTAAAATTATGATAATAAACTATTTTCTCATCCTGAATGTAATATCCATCTATGAAGAACCCGATTCCATAAACTAATAAGAACGCAAGCCCTACGTATTCAAGCAGGACAAGAATTGACACAACTACATATCTGTCACCAGCAAGTTTTAATATAACAATTATTCCTAAAATCAGACCACAATATATTGCCAGCCCTCTCATTACATTGTGATATACTACTGAAATATAATAGTTTTGTTTATTCATCATCTGTTTTCACCAGCTCTAATCACTAATTTTAAAATGAACTATACTCTTGTTCCACCTACAGTTTTGTATACTCTGTCATTTTATCAAGACAAAATATTTCTAATTTTTATTAGCCTGTTCATATTTTCTGAAATAGTAATACATCATACCAGCATCGACCCACAAAGAGGTGAACATTGCAAGTGCAAAAAGTAGTACAACTACAATTGCATATGTCTCATTTTGACCCATGCTTTCCAGTTTCGACCCGGTTTGGTTTCTGCATAATCTTAGTGTCATAAAGTCATTATTGCAACTGATGCTGCAATTTCTTTACCATTTGATCCATTTTTCTTTCCGTTTTCATACCATCCGTCATGTATTCGTTTTCTTACTAACCAAAAGCGTCCAAAATAACACAATGCAATCAGTATTGTTCCCACTATTCCTATTATCAAATAATTATTTGGTTTTCTCATTAACCCAATAAAGCACCATCCATCTACCAAAAAAATCAGCCCCAAAATTTCTCCATGAACAAAGCTGCAAAATACACTTCCATATTTTTTCCTCTCCATCCTCCAACAAAGAATCAGAAGACAAATTTCTATTATGGTACAGACCGCCAATACCTTCCATGAATTCAATATTTGCACCCCTAAAAAGATAATTGTTATTAGGAAAAATCCTATCTGATCATTCCATAAATTGGCTTCGTATTTCTTTTTTGTCTTTAAAAAAATCTTGTATTTTTTCCATTGTATCCTGCCCTCTTGGTGACATCTCTATCTCCTTCTAACTATTCACAGAAGTTTGTGCTTCAAATACATTTCCATCCCATTCATCATAATTCAAATAATATGTATTGCCTTTGTTGCTGCTCCTTCATCTATTTCATTTTTAAAATTTAGATATAACGACTTTGTAATATATATATTTCCTGTGTATTTTTCCATTATTTCAGCAATTACATCTTTCTGGTAGATAAAGCCCACTTTTTGCTTAGATTTAAATATTTTATTCTCGATTTCAATGGAAGTCACTTTATCTGGATATAACGCTACCGCCATTGGATCTATTTTTTCAAAAAATAAAGTAAACCATGGACAAGGAATTATTTTTCCATTTTTCCACATATTAATTGATTTGTTCCATGAAAATATATGTATGCATTCGATATCACAACAGCTTCTATTTCCTTCAATTTTTTCTGTTCTTTTTGAATTTATGAAAAAATACTATTTCATCATGACGAATAATATATCCATCTCGAAAAAACTGAACAGAAAATGTTACTGCCAAAAACGCTTCTATTAAAAGCAAATCCACAAATAACAATGTTAGTTGCTCTTTTATATATTTATCATTAATTGCCTGTATACATCCACCAAAAACGAGAACAATGCATGTATACACTATTAACCCCTTTTTTATATTGTACTTTTCCATAGAGATATGATATTTTTGTTTACTCTTTTGCATTTGTTCTCCTAAACTCTTGCCGCTTGTCCAATCTTGTCCTAATGTATTTGCATTTTTCTTTATCAGCGGGTAAACAATTCCATATGATCTTTCTGTTTTTCTGATAAAGCATGCTCTTCATCCATTACACATATCTCCATATATTTTAAATCTTCCTGTATATAAAATATAATATATACCTGATAATCCCCATCATGTCCCTTTTCTGTTGAAGAAAAATAATAACTTATATAAGACGATTTTTTCGTATTTCCTGTAACCACATCTCCCCACAGAAATCCTATGCCATCCTGGATTCCCTCTAATATCTGACTGAATGAATTTGCTGACTTTAACTTTTTAAATCTTCTTCATCCAAGAAAGTTATCAAGCTGCTTTCATCAACATTGGACAATTCAATTCCATAAATCATATAAGCATTTTCCTTTGATTGTATCAGAAATTCATTATCCGTTTTGTAATGTTCAGACTCTTCACTATTCATATATTCCTTCGGTATACTTGCAACAACCTGTGACAAATGTATACCAGAATACTTCCCATAATATGTGCTTATTAAAGTATCTATTAAAATAATTGTCCATAAAATTGCTATTTCTATTGAAAAATAACGAAGTCCCTTCAGGATTTGTTCTTTCTTATATTTCACTCTAAACATCCTTGTCCTTCTCCCTTGAATTCATTCCGCGCTATACTCCTGTTCCACATGCAATTTTATATACTCTGTCATTTTCATCAAAATAGAATGATGTTGAATAAATACCATTTTGAACCGCATATTCATTTTCTTCCTCATTGCTTAAAGTTTTCTTTAATCCATATGCCAGCATAACTTCTTTTTTTGATGAGCCTACCCCAATTTGCAGTATTCCAAATCGAATATCAGGATCCGTAATTCTAACACTTTCCGGATAATTTCCAATAAAGGTATATTCTATATCTTCAAATTTAATATCCTCGCAATTTCCATATAGTTTTTCCCTGCTAACAGGGTCACCTTGTTTTTCTAAAATTTCCTGTTTGCTTTGACGAAAAAAACAATTAAAATCATGTAATCCATATGTACCGTATTTCATTTTAAGAAATATAACTAATATTATAAAAATAAGAATAATAATACCTATAACTACCTTTGCTCTTCTTTTTTTACTCTTTACCATCTTTTTTCCCCCATTCTATAAAAGTAATGTTTTAATTACTATTTTCATTTCTGGATTTATAAAAGTCTGGTCTCACAATTATATCTACTTTTACAAATGCACTTATAAATGCTGCAACCATCATTACAATCATAATACAACACCAAAAAATACTGAACTTTTTGTTTTCCTAATGCATTGAATAATACTGCTCCTCTGCGTCCAAAAAATCGTCTTCCTATCACACACAAACACGTTAATAAAAATAAACTCATTGTTTCTATAATTTTTAACGTACTTCTTATATTTTTATTTTAATTACTATTTTTCCAGTTGTTAATAATGCCCCCAAATTCCCAATATTATAGAAATCACATAACTTATAATACAAATTGCTGTGCTTTTTTCAGGCGGCAAATTTCCCTGCACCATTATTTGTATCGTAAGTCCCAGTGAAACAAATAAGCATATATGTGCATTATATTTTCTATAATCATATTCTTTTCTTATAAATGAAACTACTGCCCCCAAAATAATAAAAGCTATTGCACACACTGCTATACATGCTGTAAAGCCCATATTGGCTCCACGATAATAACTCTCATATGCTCCACCTAAACAGAACAAAACATATGAAAAAATTCCTGCTCCTGTTTGTTTTAAAATTGCTTTGCCCCTTTTCACCATAGCCTCATCTCCATATTGAAATCTGCAACTGACCAAGTCACCTTTTAACATCATCTGGTAAACAATTCCATATGTTCTTTCTGTTTTTCTGATAAAGCATGCTCTTCATCCATTATACATATCTCCATATATTTCAAGTCTCCCTTTATAGAAAATATAATGTACACCTGATAATCTTCATCCTGCCCTTTTTCTACCGAAGAGAAATAATAAATTATATAAGATGGTTTCTCCGTATTTCCTGCAGTCACATCTCCCCACAGGAATCCTACTCCATCCTGGATTCCCTCTAATATCTGACTGAATGAATTTGCTGACTTTAACTTTTTAAATCCTCTTCATCCAGGAAAGTTATCAAACTGCTTTCATCAACATTGGACAATTCAATTCCATAAATCATATAGGTGTTTTCCTTTGATTGTATCAGAAATTCATTATCCGTTTTGTAACGCTCAGACTCTTCACTATTCATATATTCCTTCGGTATGCTTGCAGCAACCTGTGACAAATGTATATAATAATACTTTACATAATGTTTACTTATTAAAGTATATATTAAAATAATTGTCCAAAAATTGCTATTTCTATTGAAAAACAACGAAATCTTTTCATGAGTTGCTCTTTCCTGTTTTTTATTCTAAGCATCCCTGTTCTTCTCCTTTGACTTCATTCTGCACTATACCCCCTTCCACATGCAATTTTATATACTCTGTCATTTTCATCAAAATAGAATGACGTTGAATAAAGACCATTTTGAACTGCATATTCATTTTCTTCTTCATTACTTAAAGTTTTCTTTAATCCATATGCCAGCATAACTTCTTTTTTTTGATGAGCCTACCCCAATTTGCAGTATTCCAAATCGAATACCAGGATCCGTAATTCTAACACTTTCCATATAATTTCCAATAAAGGTATATTCTATATCTTCAAATTTAATATCCTCGCTATTTCCATATAGTTTTTCTCTGTTAACAGGCTCCCCATCTTTTTCTAAAATTTCCTGTTTGCTTTGACGGAAAAAATAATTAAAATCGTGTAATCCATATGTACCGTATTTCATTTTAAGAAATATAACTAATACTATAAAAATAAGAACAATAATACCTATAACTACCATCTTCCTTTTCCCCTTTCTTCTATTCATCACATTTTCCATCTAATTTACCCTCCTTATATCTAAGCTTTCCCATCGGTTCAAAAACCATCTATTTTCTACCGATATTTTTATATAACTTTTCTGTATATTGGATAATCGATCTTCATATTCACCATATTTACTAAATGGTCTCGTCCATGTTGGACCAAATGCCACATTTCCGTCATATGCATAAACATCACCACTCACTATCTTAGATAATCCTGAAGCAATATTAGAACCTGCTATAAAGTATGTACTCAAATTTCCTGAATTGCAACCATATATATTCAAGGTTTCTATCTCTTTATATGATAAATCTGATATTCCTTTAATAGCTTTACCTGATTTATTTTTTCCCGAAATACTTAAAGCTTCTGTCTCTGTATTATCTATAAAAATAAATGTTGTTTCATTTGAATGAGTATATATTTCTACATCCTCAATATTTGCAATTCCATCTGGTGTCATTCCCATATGATTCCAACCATCTACGAAATCATTTGCATTTGCAATTGGTATCATTACGACATTTTTGCCTTCACTCTCTAACTGCTCTTTTTTCCAATTTGCCTGATCTGTAAAATCAGAATTCTCTCCAGTTGTATAAAAATGTACGATACCGTCTCATCACATTTTAACATATCCATCAATGCCTTTATCACACCTGCATTCGGGTCCATACCATTCAAATCAACCAAATCCAACGGTCTGTTCCAGCAATAGTTGTAATGGTTCATTGTATATGGTGCAGCAATATGCCCCTTTATAAAATCTTCACTGATAAATCTGCCAACTCCGGCATCATATCGTCTTGCCTGTGCAAAGTATAGTGCACCAACGCTGTCCATCTGATAACCGGTAAATCCGAAGCTTTGTAAAGAATCTTTAAAGATATCTTTTGCAGTCCGAATATCATTACCAAATTCGTCAAATCCGTAGACCTCCTCGCTTCTTCCATCTTCATCTGTAAGACGCATCGGACTTCCCAAATCATCCTGGAAATAGAAATGGTCTCTTCCATTCTCTTCCATTCCTATGACATTACCATCCCAGAAATAAGTCTGGTCTAATCCATTTCCGGTTTTCTGTAAGAGGTTATGATACTGACGGGTAAGATCGAGTGTATAGCGGATGGTCTGAGTTACATCTGCATTTCCTGATGCAATAGTTTGACCCACACGATGCCCCAGACCATTGTACTGATAGTATGCCTTCGTGATTTCTCCGGCTGTCCGGTCAACAGAACTGCTCATCCGGTTCGCCGCATCAAATCCGTATGCTTTTAAAACCTCTTCTCCGCTTGTTACGGATAACAGGTTTCCTCTGTGGTCATAATTATAATTCCTGGTTCCGCCTGCATTTGTCTCCTGCATCAACTGGTTCTTTGTATTGTAATGATAGGTTGTTACAAGTTCCCCTGCAGTCTGGTACTCTGTCCTGGTATTTCTGTTTCCAAAGGCATCATATCCATAGGTACGAAGGGGCTTTCCGTTACATGCTACGCTGGTCAGTCGATTCAATGCATCATAATCATAGGAAAAGTTTCCACTGTCTTCCGGCAGTCCCGGTCTCTCTTTTTCAGCCAAGACCTTATTTCCCATAACATCATAATCATAGTGATAACGCTCTGTAAAGTCTGCTCCGGTATGTAAAATCTCTTTGATTTTTCCTGCCCCATTGTAGCTATAGTCTGTACGATTTCCTCCCGGGAATTGCTTTCCAGTCAGTCTTCCAGCTTCATCGTAGCTATAGAGAATTGTTTTCTCCTGTGCATCATCTGAAAGGAGTTTTAAAGCCGACAACTGCATGGCTTCGTTATATTCGTATGCTGTCCTTCTTCCATCCGGATAACAAATTGCCGTTCTCTCGCCCATACTGCCCCATTCATAGCCTACGGTTTTTCCATATGGGTCTGTAACAGAAGCAATGCGTCCTGCCTCATCCATGGCAATCTTAGTTGTGCCAAGCCAATCTCTTACTTCTTCTAACTGGCGGATTGCATTATAGGTCAAAGATACTGTTCGTCCATCCGCATAACAGATTTCCTCTACCTGTCCATCTTTTCCGTAGTGGAAGGATGTCTCATAACCATCTTTATCTATCTTTGCTTTCATTCTTCCAGCCGGATCATAGGTATAGCACTCCACATCTCCCAGCGGGTCTGTCACTGCTGTAACATGACCTTCCTTATTCCAGGTATATACCGTGTTCTGTGGTTCTTCCCCTCTGCTCCGGTGCAACTGCTCTGTGTCAGATGTCCCATGGCATCATACTGGTAGAAAGTCTCATTTCCCATGGCATCCGTAACTTTTGCAAGATTACCGTTTGGAGTATATTCATAGCAGGTCTGATTTCCATTTTCATTTTCTGCCCTTATTACTCGTCCCAATGCATCATATGTAAAATGGGATATACCTCCTGCCGGATTTTGAACAGATATCATACGATCAAGGCTGTCATAGTTATAACGATAACTTTCTCCTGCCGTAGTAGTACGCTCTGTAAGATTTCCCTTTGCATCATAGCCATAATGCTCTCCGGCACCATCCGGATAACGTACACTTTTTAATCTGCCACCTTTTTCATATTCATAAACAGTACTGCTTCCATTTGGATAACAGATGCGTTCTGCTTTTCCAAGTTCGTTATAGAACACACTTGTAGTTGCCCCTGCTGGATTAGTGACGCTGGTTCGCCTTCCCAAATCGTCATAAGTGTAGCTTGTTACCTGACCGGCTGCATTGGTTTCTTTGATAAGATTTCCCTCTCTGTCATATTCATATGCAGTCTTTGCGCCATCTGCCTCTAAAACCTCTGTCAGACGGTTTACGGCATCATAACAATAACGGGTTGTATTTCCCGCAGGATCTGTCATTTCTATCTGGTTTCCCACCGCATCATAATCATAAGTCACCACTCCGCCCATCGGAAGTGTCTGTTTTACGAGTCGGTTATTGTTGTCATAGATATATTCCTGTCTGCCCTGATCCGGAGCTGTAACACTACTGATATTCCACATCTTATCATAGGTAAAATGTACTGTCTGTCCTTCTTTATCTGTATATGTCTCTACTTTTCCAAGTGGATTATAAGTAAATCCTGCTTCATTTCCATCAAAATCCCGGATTGCCATAATCTTTCCACCCGGATTATAGGTATATGCTCTCTGATTTCCTAATGCATCCGTTACTGTTGTGATACGATTCGCCGCATCATAGGCATAACGTGTCACGTTGCTGTTGGCATCTACTGTTTCTGTCACCCGGTTTAATGCATCATAGCCATAAGTCGTTACACTTCCGTTAACATCCTTTAACTTTACAATGTTTCCTCTTTCATCGTAACTGATTTCTAAAAAGCTGCCATCCGCATAAGTAACTGCCTGTGGTCTTCCTGCTTCATCATTTTTGACTGCAACTCTGTTTCCATACAGGTTTTCCGTCCCTGCCAGATTTCCTTTTGCATCATAATGATTTTTCAGACGTTCTTTTCCATTGATGCTTACACTAAGCAAATGACAATCTGCATCATAAGTATAATTTACTCTGCGCTTCATGGCATCTACTGTCTGGGTAAGATTGCCACGGTTATCATATGCCATCCTGGTGGTTCTTCCTAACCGGTCAGTTTTACTGATACACTGATTTTTATCATTATAAAGATATTTCTCTTTTGTACCATCTTCATAAATTGTCTCTATGTTCCGGTAACGATCATCATGCACATGGATATTTTTGCTTCCATTTCGTTCTGTCAATGTCACACGACGATTTTTTTATCATCATAGGCAAAAGTCATTGTTCCACCATCCGGGAATTCCTGATGAATGATTCGAAATCTTCTGTCATAGAGATTCTTAACAGATGTAACCTGACGGGCATTTTCCACCTCAGTAATTCTTCCGTTCTCTCCATAGCGATATGCATACTCTGCCCCTGATGCCGTTATCACTTTTTTCAGTTCTTTCCCCTGATACTGCAGCAAAACTGTTCTTCCGGTGTGGTCAGTTACTTTTTCAAGCTGTTCCTCTTTATTATAATTATATGTCAGACTGCTGCCATTGTCTGCTTCTGCTTTTTCCAGCTTTCCATCCTCAAGCTAGGAAAAAGAAATGCCCCTTCCATTCATATTTTCTTTTCGAAGCATCTTTCCCTCCCGGTCAAAAGATATTCTCTCCTGCTCCGGATGTATAAGGATATATCCCTCTTCTGTTTCTTTCAGGAATTCCAATGCAGTATTTCTTCCAACATACTCTCCCTGCTCATTTTTATCATAGTAATTTATCTGCCCATCCGCAAGACGCACTCCGACGGTTCCGTTCTTTTCTTTCTCCAATGAAATCTGGTAATTATGTAAAAAGCAATTTCCCAGAACTCCCCTCCGGCTGTCTTTTGAATTATAATAGCGATGAAAAGAAAGCGGTATCTCTCCGCCTATCTTTAAATCTTCATGTTCATAAATGAAATTTCCTGTGCTTAAATTAACCGGATCTTCACTGTTCATACAGCCTTCTGCATCCGTTCCAAGCATCTTTTCCTCTATGGTCTTCTCTACCGTTGCTTTGGAATTTCGAATATCCTCTACGTCTGCCTCTAAGACACCTTTCATCCTGCTCATATCCATATTTCCGCCATTTGGATTTATCGTATCCGCAAGATCATTTATCAATTTTATGATATTGTTGCCACAGGAAATCTGCTGACTTACTACGCTGATATATTTTGTATCAACTGCCTGTACATCCGTGAAAATAGTCTCTATCTGCTGTGTTGTCGTATCATTTTTATCTAATATTTTCTTATGATATGCATCTACATCATTCACATAATTTTGAATGTCAAGTTTTCCAAACCATCCCTGTACCGTTAATCCAATATCTCCAAAAAAATCGGTTATCGTATCCCAGGTCGTTGTTGATGTTACATCTTTTACATATTGTAATAGCTTCTGCTTCGCTTCATCTGAGAAATCTCTTAACATTTCTTCTTTTCCCCCATGCACGCTTATTCACTTACTGTTGCTGTTGCATTGCTTTCTTTGGTATCTAATGATTCTTTTCGATTCGTCATATAAGAAATTGTCTGTGCCAGTAATGTCACATATGCATCCTGCATCCGCTGAAACATATTTCCCATTTCTTCTATCTGTATAATTGTACTACCGCCGCACTCTCCTATATCCACCGCTGTATATGTCTTATCTGCCCATGTATCATGCAAAGTCTGTAATTCACTTATTTTATTTCCTAGTGCTTCTGTATTCGTTACTGTTGTTGCCATGATAAATCCCCTTAAAATAAATACTGATCCTTCTCATCTATTTCTGCCAGAAAATTATTGCAGGTATCTTTCGCTGTTTTTCCTAATTCACTTATAATCCCTTTTAAACTGGAAGCATATTCTATAAAGGCATCTAATGCGTCCGCTGTATCACCTTCCTGTATTGCCTCTTCTCTGATTGTTGATAATATCGTCAAATAGCTGTCTACGCCTTCCTGTAAATCCTGACTGCGTGTTTCAAAAGACTTGCCATTCCATTTATATACTCATCATCAATTTTTAATTCTATTCCTGCCATTCTGCTTCTCCTCTGTATTCTTTATATCCCTATTTTCCTTTTCTTGTTGTTCCTGCTCTTGTAGTATTTGTATTCATTGTTCTTGCTACTTCCGCTCTCGCTGCCTCTTCAGCTTCCAGTCTTGCAATAGTACTATTCATTTCCTGAATTGTATTACTACAAGCTGCAATCTTGTTCTGACATTCCACTATTTTATTTGCTATATTTGATATTTCCACATCAACCCGCACTTTTGCATTATCCAGACCACCATATACATTCTGATATTGCTGCCCGGTGAATATATCTGACATTCCAGCATAAAAACCGGCTACTATCTTACTGTTAATTTTGTTCAGCGACTCTGTTTCCGCCAATTTTGTATTGCTCGCTGTCTTGCTGTCAGACAACCTCGCCTGCAACACTCCCAGCTTTGTTTTTGTTTCCTGTAATTCACTTATTTGTTGCTGATATCCACGTATCTCACTCTCATATTGTGCGATTAATGTCTGATTCCGTACAATTTCATTACTACACTGTGATTTCGTCATTTGCATCTTCCTTTCCCACTCTATCCAATTTTTATGCCTTCTATTACACTTCTAAAAACAGGATGCCACTGTGGTATCTCTTCATATCTGCAAACACCACTTAATAAATGAATCTCCTCTTCTGTTCTCCAAATTGCTAAAATCGTATAAATGTCATCTTCCTGTGCATAAGATGTATACTGGATTACATATATTTCCTGTCCATCTATATTCTTTCTATAAGTGCCTATATTCTTATATCCCGGAACGGTTCTGGTATAGAGATAATTTAAAGCTTTTACCAGTTCTATATTGCTTTCTTTCTGCTCCGTTAACTCCTGTGAAAATGTACTGATAATAGCATGCTTGTCTCTTATTATGTACATTTTATCCGGCAGTTTTTCCCCATTCCATATGTTTTTCTCTTTTCCCCTACAGTAGCCTCTTCAAAGCCCTCCGGTAATTGAATCTCTGCTTTTTCTTCCCATATCTTCATCTTCTGTGCTCCCTTCTGTATTTATAGGTTGTTCCAGTTTTCAATAGATAAGTTATAATCCTCATCTGGGAATTTTATATTTTCCAGTTCCTTTCCTGTTTCCATATCAGTTACGATAATCTGTAATGACCAATCTTCGCTCCCATTCAGCACCTGATATATTTCTGAATCATATGTTAATGTCATAAGTAAACCCGAATGTATCGTTGCGACATTTTGATTGTTTAATATTTCTTTCGATACATGCATATAAAGTATTTTGTAATCCTCACTTATTTCAAAACAATATAATTCTTCATCCTGACTTTGTTCGATTACTCTTTTAATATCATTTTCTGTTAATTCAAGCCATTTTTTCCGCTGTTGTTCTGTTACCTCTGCAACCAGTCCTTCTTCCTTACTCTCATATCCATATTGACAATATCCCGATTCCCTCATCCCAACAATGTATGTTCTTTTATCTGTAAAAATAGTTGGAATAATATACTTTTCTAATCCGCTATTATCATAATCTTTATAATAATTCTTTGTTAAATCATAATCTTCGTTTATTTTTTTTTATTTCTACTCCAAACGGATTCTCATCTGCACTTAATACTACTGTCTCCGGTTCTTCCCCTATCTGTGATTTCTCCGGCATCGTCTGCATCTTTTTATATACTATCAGTGTAGCTATAATTCCTATGATAAATAATGCCACTACTATAATTCCTGTTATACTTTTCTTTTTCATTTTATTTTCTCCACTTCTCTATATAAGTGCAAACATCATCATTACCAAAACTACGCATATAAGTGCTTCTCCCACAGCCTTAAGTACCACAGTCACACCCTCCATAAATTCGTTAACCATTTCCCAATCAGGCATCCACGACTCATTATATGATGATTCATAAGAATAAGTAACTTCTTCTACCGGTATATCTACCGCTTCCCATTCCGGCATATCTGTGTTATTGGATTTTTCAATTTCAATGGATGATGCCACTTTTAAGCTATCATTAAGTGCCGTTTCCACTTCATACTTTACACTTGTATTTTCTAATGATACCCCCTGCTCTAAAGATACTTCTGTATTTCCTGTTGTAATAGTCTCTCCTAATATAATTTTGCCACCCGGCTCTATCGATATATTCCCTGACTCGCTATATTTGTCATTTAAAATTCTATTTGACACCTTAAAAGATTGTAAAACTATTTTCTGCTGTTCAATTGTTAACCCAACTATTGACTGGTTTTCAAAATTTGTTGTTCCTTTCACACTGACACAATAGGTTGCAGTCATATCTACCCCTAATGGAACTGTAACCTCATATAGTCCTGCCTCTAATTCTACCTCCGGAATAATTGATAGTACCCATGCAGCAGCACGATTTATATACTCCAATTGTTCCTTTTCTAAGCGCTTCAAATTCATCATACGTCAGATTTAATCTTGAAACAGAAATAATATACTCTTCTGCTTCTTCTGCCTTTCCATCTTTAATTAAATTTCTTACAACACTCTGCTGCATTTGGTCTAATCGTTCCCTGTCAGCCTCCAGTGTTGTTCTTAATTTTTCTATATCAAGATTTCCACCATTCGGATTAATATTATCTGCTAAGTCTGTAAAATATGTAATTATTGCATTTCCTGCCGTTACCAGTCCGGCAACTGTTCCGATATATCTGGTATCAACTTGCTGTACATCTGAAAAAATTTGCTCAATCTCTTCTTTTGTTGTAGAATGCTTGCTTATAATATTCTGATAATATCCTTCCATATTATCCAAATAGTCTGAAATACCAAGTTTGCTCAACCAGTCCTGTCCTGCCTGATTAAACTCTCCTTTTCCATTCTCAATTGTTTCCCATACACCGGAAGCAATAACATCATCAACATATTGCATTAACAGTTCTTTTGCCCCTGGTGAAAAATCTCTCATCATATTTTTCTCTCCCGTTCAATTTCATTTTTTACAAGTTGTCCCATGTTTCAATTGATAAGTTATAATCCTCATCTGGGAATTTTATATTTTCCAATTCCTTTCCTGTTTCCATATCAGTTACGATAATCTGTAATGACCAGTCTTTGTTTCCATTCAATACATGATATATTTCTGAATCATATGTCAAAGTCATAAGTGAGCTCATCTTTGCCGTAAAGGTACTTTGACTGTTTAATATTTCTTTTGATACATCCAGATAAAGTATTTTGTAATCATCACTAATTCTAAAATGATATAACTCTTCATCCTGACTTTGCTCTATTACCCTTTTCATATCTTTTTCCGTCAATTCCAACCAATTTTTTCGCTGCTGTTCTGTTATTTCTGCAACCAGTCCCTCTTCTTTGCTTTCATATCCATATTGGCAATATACGGATTCTCTCATCTCGGCAATATACGTCCTTTTATCTGTAAAAATAACTGGAATGATATACTTTTGTAGTCCTGTATTGTCATAATCTTTATAATAATTTCTTGTCAAATCATAGTCTTCATTTATCTTTTTTATCTCTATTCCGAACGGATTCTCATCTGCACTTAATACTACTGTCTCCGGTTCTTCCCCGACCTGTGATTTTTCCGGCACCATCTGCATCTTTTTATATACTATCAGTGCAGCCACTATTCCAATTGCAAACAATGCTATAATGATTATCCCCACTACATTTTTCTTTTTCATTATTATGTATCTTCACTTTCCTATCTTTTGTATAAAATAATTACCATTTTACATATTGTCCCAATTTTCAATAGATATATGATATCCCTCTTCCGGGAAATTTATATTCATTAATTCACCACCTGTTTCTAAATCTTTTCCAACAATGTGTATTGCCCAATCTGTTTTTCCATTCAGTACCTGATATATTTCCGAATCATATATCAATGACATAACGAGTGCTGTATGTGTTGTTGTTTTTCCATTTAGTATTTCTTTTGAAATTTCCAATTGAAGTTCTTCATAGTTACGAGTAAATTTAAAACTATAAAAACCTTCTTCACCTTGTCCTATAATTCTATTGATATCATTTACTGTATAATTAAGCCAATCTTCTTTCTGCTGCTCTGTCATTTCTGCTATTATATTATCTTCCTCATCTATATAACCATATTGACAATATCCTGATTCCCTTAACTCGGCAATATATGTCCTTTCATCTATTGCTATATTAGGTATAACAAATTTCTCCAATCCATTATTATCATAATTTTTATAATAATTTTTTGTCAGATCATAATTTTCATTTATCTTTTTTATCTCTACTCCGAACGGATTCTCATCCGCACTTAATACTACTGTCTCCGGTTCTTCCCCGACCTCTGGCTGTTCCAATGCTGTCTGTTCTCTTTTATACTGCATCAGTGCTGCAGCTATTCCGATTACAAATAATGCTATAATGATTATCCCTACTATGTTTTTCTTTTTCATTCTTCTTTTCCTTCTAAAGTATATAATTGTTATATTTTAATTCTTTCGCCTATCTTTAATGAACTAAGATTATTCTGTTACTGCATTTTATTCATCCCACATTTCTGCTGACAAATTCCATTCTTCCTTCGGAAAATTGATATTAGAAAGTTCTCGTCCCGTTTCAAAATCTTTTGTCACTATATTAACTGACCAATTATCATTTCCATTAAGTATCTGATATATTTCAATTTCCTCCAGCAAACGCATTATATTATCCATAACTTTCGTAGCATGTGCATTAATTGATACATCAGCTTCAATCATCGTATAATTCTCTGATACAGAAAATTTATACAAATCTTCTCCATCAGCCGATAATACTGTTTTATGAATAACCGCCTCTGTATTGCCAATCCAATCTTCTTTCTGCTGTTCCGTCATTTCTGCTATTATATTATCTTCCTCATCTATATAACCATATTTACAATATCCCGATTCCCTTAATGCTATAATGTATGACCTTTCATCTGTAGTGATATTAGGTATAACAAATTTCTCCAATCCCTTATTATCATAATTTTTATAATAATTTTTGTCAGGTCATAATTTTCATTTATCTTTTTTATCTCTACTCCGAACGGATTCTCATCCGCACTTAATACTACTGTCTCCGGTTCTTCCCCAACCTCTGGCTGTTCCAATGCTGTCTGTTCTCTTTTATACTGCATCAGTGCTGCAGCTATTCCGATTACAAATAATGCTATAATGATTATTCCTACTATGTTTTTCTTTTTTCATTTTTCTTTTCCTTCTATATTTTCAAAATATATGTTCCTTATCATTCGTTTGTTTTTACTTTTTCCCACATATCTGGTGATAGACGAAATTTTTCTTTTGGAAATTGAATATTCATCATCTCTTTCTGTGTTTCCATATCATTTACCATAATATGAATCGACCACTTCTCATTGCCATTAAAAATCTGATATAGTTCAGAATCATAAATTAATACTATAAGTGCTTCTCCCACTTCATCAATCAATGCACTTTGGTCAATATCCAACTTGATAACTGTATAATCATCTTCAACTGTAAATTTATATAACTCTTCGCTTTCCAGTGAATTCAGCTCTTCATCGATTTCATCTATGGCTCTGTCGATCCATTCTTCTTTTTTGCTTTTGAGTCATCTCAATATATACTACTTGCTCTTCTTCATCTAGCCAGGCATACTTGCAATATCCTGATTCCCGCAATTCTACGATATATTCTCTTTCATCTGTAAAAATCCCTGTTATTTTAAATTCTTCCAATCCTGTATCATCGTAATTTTTATAATAATCCCTTGTCAGGTCATAATTTTCATTTATCTTTTTTATCTCTACTCCGAACGGATTCTCATCCATACTTAATACTATTGTCTCCGGTTCTTTCCCGGCCTCTGGCTGTTCCAATGCTGTCTGTTCTCTTTTATACTGCATCAGCGCTGCAGCTATTCCGATTACAAATAATCCTATAACAATTAACCCTGCCACATTCCTTTTCTTCATGTTTAAGATCCTCTTTTCTAAGGAGAACTGCCTGTTTTTTACAGGCAATCCTCCCAACTTATTTTTGCAATTATCCTCTAACTGCTGCTGCACCCTGTGCATCATCATCCTGTCTGTTCTGCATGTAACTCTGGATGAAATCAGAAATGCTCTGGATAGCATCTCTTGCATTTTCAAGTGCCGGTTTGTACTCATCTTCGAATCTTTCGATAAATGCATCTGCTGTCTGGTTAGTCCAGCCACCCTGTAATTCCCCATTCATCTTTACCAAAGCCTGAATTACCTCATCCAGTGCTTCTGCCTGATTCGCATAAACACTAACTCCTGATGTAAGTACCTCATAATCCACTTTGTTTACTGCCATTTTTCTTTTCCTCCTTAAATTTTTTATGGTTAACTGCTTTGCAGTATCCATCAACTTAGTTTTACGGTTTTTAATTTTGTCAGTTCATTCTCACAAATATAGAATGCATCACATGGTTCAATTGGTTTTGCGTATTTCTTTGCCACACTGATTGAAATATCACACATTTTAATATTCGCTGCATCTTCAAATATAAGATATCTTCGATTATCTTTCACTACTTTTAACAGCTCCGGTGCATTAAATGCAATATTGGCATTTTCTACATTTGTCATCAAAATAAATATTTTCATGGTGCGGTATTTTACTAACCAGCTTCTGATAGCGGCAATTTCCTGCTTATTTCCGCTTATATCTGCAATGGCATCTGCACTCTCAATGATAAGTACAATCCATGGCTCATCCTCCAGTACATCAAGTTGTCCTTCCGAGAACTGCTCATAGCGCATCTGTACTCTCTGATCAATCTCATCAATTACTGTCTGCAATGTTTCTGATGTATTCACATACAGTGCCGTCTTAGGGTGAAACTCATACTCACCCCATTTACGTGTCATATCATCTAAGATATATAATTCTGCCTCGCCAAAGCCATTTTGTAATACAGACTCTATAAAATATTTTGCAAAAATGTCCTTGCCCTTTTCTTTTTTTACCGGAAAGGGTCAACATTCCACCGGAAGTAAAATCGATTGCATCCGGTAATACCGTGTTATAATCCAACCCCAGTACCACACTGCCCTGCTTCTGATAGGATGGATATACCTTCTGTATATATTCGGCATTCAGTTCCTTTGGTATCTCCGGAATCACCCGTGCCTTCTGACCGGCATATTTTCCATTCTGCATTTCTACAAATTTCCGGATTTCCTGTACTCGTTCAAATTCTTTCTCTCCTTCAAAGGATAAGTACATCTGACATTCAAATATATTTTTATTTATCTGAACCAGACTGCGTCCCGGTATATCCGGAAGCTTCATTCTGCAGCCCTCAAACATCATTCCATATTCGGATGTCTCATTACAGAACAGCGTAATTCTTCCTTCAAAGTTATTTAAATAGCGATATCCTATGCCCGAAGTCTGTGCGTTTGCAACAACAAATGAAATTCCTACTGCAATACCATCTCTGCACAACGGAAGCAGATAATCCTGATCCTGAAGATACATTTCCTTTAAAGCGGTCAGATTATCTATGAAAACAATAATCTGCGGTAAATCTGTTTTTCCCGTTTCCTTATATGCAACAAAGGAGCTGACTCCTGCCTCTGCAAATCTCTCTTTTCTGTTCTTTACTTCTGTATTTAACAACTTAAAAAGATTTTTTAGCTTCTCATCATCGGAAACACATACCACACCACCGCAATGATTTAATTCTGCAAAATTTTTAAGAATCATCGAGCCAAAATCAATCATATACATATTTACTTCTGATGGTGCGTAATTACCTGCTATACTTCGAATAATGGTCTGCAATACATTGGTCTTTCCACATTGTGCTGAACCGATAATCATATAATTCTGTGATGTAACATTCAGATTCAACGCCTCCTGCAACTGTCTGTCCGGGTCGTCCAGCAGACCGACTGTCGCATAAATTTCCTCGGTATCTCTTCTTGCAGAATCTGTATAATACAGAATTTCCGGCAATGGCGGCATACAGATATCCGGCAGCTTTGTAATATGTTCTTTTTTACAATAAGCGGCAATATATTCTACAATTGCTTCTAACTGATTCTTATTATGTGCATCCTTCCGTTTCTCTTTTTCTTCTGATATACCACTTTACGCATTCCGGCAAAATTAAGCTGACTGATTTGAAACTCTTTGCTTCCCGCTGTATCTTCCATCGTAGCCGGTGCCCCGCTATAGGCAGATTGAAACAATTCAAAAATTTCATTGTTTCCAACCTGAAGATATGCCCGTCCTGGCTCCTTAATCTCTGCTGCCAGCGGTGTCTTTAAAACCTCATTACTATCTTCTTTCGACTGCACTTTCAAGCACAGCTTGAATTTAGAGTTTGACCAAATCTGTCCGTCCACTACTCCACTCGGTTTCTGTGTTGCAAGAATCAAATGGACACCAAGACTTCGTCCGATTCGTGCCGCACTGATTAATTCCTTCATAAAATCCGGCTCTTCAGCCTTTAATTCTGCAAACTCATCCACGATTATTACAAGATGTGGTAAAGCAACGGTAACTCTCTTTTCTTTATACAGTTCTATGTATTTATCAATATGATTTACGCCTGCTTCTGCAAAGAGGTTCTGTCTTTTCATCAATTCTGCCTTGATGGATTTTAAGGAACGCTGTACCTCATTTCCATCAATATTGGTAATTGCGCCAATTAAATGAGGCAGGTCTCGGAACTGATTTACCATTCCACCACCTTTAAAATCAATTATGACGAAGCCAATTTCATAGGGATGAAAAATTGTTGCTGCCGACAAAATATAACTTTGTAAAATCTCACTCTTTCCGGAACCTGTTGTTCCTGCCACCAGACCATGCGGTCCATGAGCTTTCTCATGCAAATTAAGTGTAACGATTTCATCCTTGGCATTTACACCTAATGGGGCTGCCATAGATTTAAATATCTGTGACTCCTGCCAGCGCTGTGCCAGATTTAAATCTTCAACCGTAAATATATGCAGCAATTCATATAATGTAATATTTTTTCTAAGTGAATTCTCAAGGCTTATTTCTTCGCAATAAACCGGGGCAAGCTTTTCTGCCACATCTGCTGCCTGCTTATCGGTTATGGTATGATATTCAAATTGTTTTATCTGATTTCCATCCTCTGCCTTGCAGATGACTCCTTCACTTTCTGAATGTAATTCTATAATTTCATCACAATGCAGCGGCAGTTCCTCTGCACTGTTTTCAAAAAATACAAAAGTCATTCCAAGCTCTGATGCCTGCTCGATGTAGCGGGATATCGGATGATTCTTTATGCCGAATTCATTTTCCACAAGTACAATTCCATAGTATGGGATTTCTTCTGTCTGCTCCCGATAAGTCAGTTCCCGGAACAGACTCTCAAAAATATTATTTTTACTTTCATTATCGAAAACAATATTTCTTATTCCACCGGCATTCATAAGATGTGGCAGGAAGCGTGCCCACTGATACCTTTTTTCATCATCCACCAGCATATAGAGCCGGACATCTCCATAGTAATGACGAACCGCAATATCTATTACGATATTCTTAAACATTCCATACAAAGCTTCTTTCGTGCCAACAATACCAATTGCATTAGAATCTTTCATATCTGAGCAAATCGGTGCTCCGTCAATATGTTCAAAAAGCTGATAGATTTTTTCAGGCATTTCCGTCAGCTCATCTCCAACCTCCAACCGCTCCTGTTTCTTATAGTCAATCGGACGGCTGGATGCAATGGTTCCCTGTCCCAGATATATATGTAAAAAGTCTTCATCCTCCCTGGTCTTTTCAAACAGCCTTCTGTCAAAATGCATTGCCGTATCTATATCCTGCTGCACATTACAATACATTTCATTTAAGCTATCCAGTTCTTCCTGTCTTTCTGTTGCTACTTCTAACTTTTTCTTTTCAATATAATTGGTATATTTACGAATACGTTCTGCGCATTCCCGTTTATATTGTTTTCTTCCTGAAACAAATCCCAGAATTGAAGTTACAATACCAAGTCCCATAGAACATATACTGAAAATAATATAAGAACCTCCGGAAGTATTCATAACTCCGCGGACAACAATCATCAGCGCCAGCATTGCCACTGTTGGCATTAATGTCAAAACAATATTATTCTCAGGTTTTTCGGAATTGCCGGTGCATCTAGGATTTCAATCTTTTCATCGGATAACTGCTTTTTTATTCTGGTATTCCGATTAAACAGCGGATAATGGAAATTATTCGTATGTGTACTGACTTCCTTCATCTCACCATTTGCGACCTTCAGATTTTCCCTGTCAAAAAATATCTTTCTGTCCTTATAATAAAAATGAAATTCTGCAACGGAAAAGAAATCACTGTCTTTCAATTCTGTCTTGTTCATCAGCTTTCTGCCATTCAGATATACACCATATTCTGAAACAATCTCTTCCAATTGACACTGTGTACCATTTAAAGTAAGTCTTATCTTGCTGTCGCTGCTGAATTTGCTATTTAAAATAATATCCGCTGTCGCATCAGTCGCAATATCTATCGTTCCGGTAATTTCCAGATAATAGTTATAGTCCGGCACTCTGGCTTCAAAATCAATTAAAAAGCGTAATTCAAATGCTTCATTTCCCGTTGATGCATAACAGACAGAAAGCACATCCCCATGACTTACCTCTGTTGACAGAAGCTTTCGCATATCACCCCTGCTAAAATAAACATCATCTGAGCACTCTAAGTTCCAGCTTTTTCCATTTTTTCTAAACTCCATTTCGATTCCGGTAAAAAACGCTTCCGGATTCAATCGAAATTCACAGGATGAACCTGTTCCCAATTTAACCCGGTCCATATCCGGCTGAATCTCAAATTCCTTATACACTGTTCTGTTGCTGATAATTACTTTGTATTGATATTCCATCTTTAGTCTCTCCGATAAATAATATGTGAACCGTTTCGAATTCCAAATTCTTTCAGTGTTTTATTTCCACGTAAGAATACAATTGGATTCTCTGCTGCCAGATAACAGTTAAAAATATCATCTGTATCAATTCCCAGATCATATGCTTCATTTAATGCAAGCACCAGATCATTTGCTGTGATTCCCAGTGGAATTTCCAAATCAACATGTATCTTTTTATCCTGACTAATAAATTCAACAACTGCCTTCTCGTCCATATTTCACTACCCCTAAATAAACATATAGGAAAGTTTTTTTATTCCTTCCAATGCTGCCAATTGTTCCGCTGTACCAAGCGGTGTTTCTGCCTCATATATCTTTTCCTTAACCGGAAACTGTGCCTGCAGTTCTGACTGCATATAACAATTCATCTCATCTCCACGATAGCGGTTCATGATAACCAGATACTTTTCATGATCCCGGAAATCGAGATTTTGCATAATATATTCCATTTTGCAGGTTGAAATTGCATCCTGCATGGTAATCAGCAATACTTTATCTGCTTCCTGAAGCAATTGCACTCTGTTTGCTTCATATCCTGCCTCAATATCCACAATAATAAAATCGTATTCTTTACTTTCCCTGGCTCCACGAATTAAATTCAGATATATATCGTATGATAAATTTCTGGCATCCAATGTTGATAAAAATGGCGGTATATAAGAAAATCCTTCTTTTCTGATAAAGGAACGGATATTCTGGTATATGTGTCCCGCATCTTCTTTTATTGCACGATATCCTTCATTCGGCATTCCGCTCTTATCACTCAGGTAAAAGAAAAATGCCTGTATTGCTTCTGTATTTACATATAAAATTCTTTTATGCTTCTTTGCCAGGCACTCCGCTAATCCGACGGAAAGACTTGTCTTTCCCGTTCCTCCGATTGCCGAATACAGCGCGATAATTGTAGTCTCTCTTTTTTCCGGACTCTTTTCCTTCTAACCGCTCCTGACTCTTATAAGTCAGTTCATTGTATAACTCTTTGATGCCATAATACTTATAAACTCTTGATACCGATAATTCTTCGGTTCTGCCCTGTTCCTGATGTTCTGATAAAATAAACAGATTCTGAATATCCTGTCTTTGCAGCGCATTGGTATATAAATTTTCATTTACCGCTACAATTTCTGCTGTGACAGGGTTTGAAAAAAAAACTGTTCAAAATATTCCGGGTCAGAAATTATCTCAAGCTCTGCTCTGTCTCCCAGTTCCACCAGAAACTTATTTTCTAATTCTGCCAGATATGCTGTATCCATATCTGCAATTACAATCAATGGTTTACTCATCTTTTTATCCTCGCGCCACAAATTCCAGATTTGCTATTCGAATTCTGCTTCCATCCTGAATTTCAAGAGGCTCTGTCATCGTAACTTTCTTTCCATTCAAAAATGTTCCATTTGAGCTTCCCAAATCCTGAATATAATAACTTCTATTTCGAACCAGAATCTTGCAGTGTACCCGGCTGACTGCCGGATTTCCGGTTATTTCACCATCCACTTTATCCCTGCTTTTACCCAGTACAAAATCCTTATCTGTTATATGAAAAACAAATCTACCATCTAAGGACTGAATGGTGAGCTGCTTTGGTGTTTCGGTATTTTCTATTACCGCCGGATTCTGTGTTGCTGCTTTTGGTATTGTAAGATTCGGCATTTCAAACTGTGCTTTCAGTTCATTCTCAAAAGTATTTTTATTCTTGGTCACTCCCGGAATCTGAATCGGCAAATAAATAATCTTTACTTCTTCTGTAACCGGATCCACATAAATGTTATCCAGCCGGTTATCTACATAAGCAATATCCAAAAACCTAAATTAATAATCTGCGTAAATGCATCCAGAATCCGTGCTATCATACGTTCCTTCACTTCCGGTGTTGCATTTGCAAGTACCGTTTCTGCTGTCACATATTCTTTCGTAAAATATACCAGTTTTATTTTTCCGTTATATTTCAACCGATGGCATTTTAACAGATATGTCTCTTCCAGATTCTGCATTACTTTATAGCCGATATCGTAGAATAATTCATTATTCTCCAACAGGTACGCAATTCCCATTCCATGTTCTTCTTCTGTTACCTGTTTTCCTAAAAATTCTTTCACTTTATTCTTTCTTGCCTTTCCTAATCTTCTAACTTAAATTCAAATTCTTCATCTGCAAGCCGTATGATATCTCCGTCACACAGTTCCACTTTGCAATCCGGTTCTAACATTTCTCCTTTTAAGAAGCTGTGATTTGTAGACCTCTGATCTACTATTACAAAGTTTCCATTTTGTTTATAGATAACTGCATGTTTCCGGCTGATTGCTTTATTGTCACTCAATACCAAGTCATTCTCTGCTGACTTTCCAATGGAAAATATCGTTCCGGGAATCGAAAAATATTCTCCTGTTTTCAGCCGGATAATTCCTGCCGCTATACTTCCTTCATTTAAGAGAACCGTTCCATCCTCCTCATCTAAAAGTGTGGTTCCATCTTCTTCTATTAAAACTGTAGTTTCCGGTTCATAAGCAGGTTCTATTTGTGCGGAAGGCGCATAATGCTGTCGGTTTGCGAGCTGCGAACTTGCAATAAATCCGCTTTTCCCACTCTCTGTCCGCTTTATCTCCTGATATATCTGCGGATATCTTTTTAATATATACTGCTCAATATCTTCTATCCGATAATTTGCAGTATCAGCAATAAAGTCTAAAAATGCTCTGGATTCCTTTCCCAGTTCCAGGTCATCCGATTTTATTTCTTTCACCATTTTTTCCAGAAAATTATATACATTAATGTTGCTCTCTCTGCTTAATAATGGCTCATATAGGAAAAACAGTTCTCCTGTTGTTTCTTTCACAAAAATAATTTCTGTATCCAGTACAAGATTAGGCAGATAAAATTTATATAATTCTATCTTCTTTATCATTTCTACAACCTGGGCAATAATACTGTAAAAACGATGAACATTTAATCCTTTTCTGATATAGCGACTCAATGAAACAGACTGTGGCGCAGTATATATAATTCGATGCTTTCCCTCCATTGCAGGACGGAATAGCCCCGGTAATAAATTCTCCTGAAAAACCGCCAGTTCTCTTTCATTTACCGGAAGCTTTTTCATGCTCTTTTGTGTTATTTTTATCAAATTCTTTTGTGCTGAAATGCTATACTTTGCCACTATCTATCCCTCTATTCTGTTTCAGTTTTTACGTTTAATATGAACTGTCCGCTTTCTGCGAAGTCCTGCAAATACTCCGGTTCCAACACCAACAACGGCAACTCCGCATACCATAGCGATAACCGCCGGTGTATTATTCAATAACCTTATCAGGGAATTGGTTGATACCAGCAAATCGGCTATCTCACAGTCCACCTCATTGCCTGCTGCATCCTTTGCACTTATGGCTACTGTCTGCCGATTATCGGATTCCGGAATCGAAAAACTAATATCATCCCCATCCTGTGTATAGGAAAGTGTCTGTCCGTTTAATGTAACCTTAATATCCTGCAATACCAGATTATCGATAACCGATACTGTTGCTTCATAATTCTGCGTATTGTAACTCTGTCCCTCTTCTATATTAATTGGCACAATCACCGGTGCTGTTCCATCCACGCCAAATCCAATCTCTGCCTGCTTGGATTCATTAATATTCTCGTTGATATTACCGGCATTATCCTCTGAGTAAACCGTAACCAGGTAGGAACCGTCTCCCTGAAAAACTGATTTGTCTATCTTATAGGTATACTGGCTCCAGCTTCCGTTTCCACCCACTGAAGTAATGGTATAATCCGTTCCTTCTTCCAGATTTTCGGCTCTCCATTTGCAGAAACCGTAATTTTAATGGTATCCATGGAAAGACTGTCCACATTTGTCTCTGTCAGCACAATATCGATTGGTTCCTTAATATAAGTACCTTCTATTTCTTTCAAAGAATCATCCAATACATAAACCGAGCCAAATCTGTTTACCGAAAATGTAATACTCTGTTCTGTCTCATTTCCTGCAAATCAGTCTCCCTTGCGGTCAACGTATAAATATCGTCTACATCCTGTTCATGTGCAAAATCAGAGAAAGTAAAGGTCTGTCCATTTTCTGTCTGAGCAAAGGTGCCATCATAATGAACAATTCCATGATTTGCACCTGATAATTCTATGGTTGCAGCGCCTTCATTATAATTTGTATCTGAAAATTGAACGGTACCGGCATGACTACGTCATTATTCGCAGAATCATTTTCGATACCGGAGATTTCAATTACAGGCTCTGTCTTATCAATGACAAACTCTGATGTACTGCTTTGAACCGCTGCATTTCCGGCTTCATCCATTGCATCAACTGTAAATGCGTAATTTCCATCTACTGCAAAGGATATGGTTGCCATATGCACATCACCATCCGTTGTCCAACCGGACAATGCCGGGAAAACTGTTGTCTGTCCATTATCGGCAGCTGTTCCATGCACTTCAATTCGTCCTGCATCAAAATTATGCTCCGTTACTTTAATCGTAGCCGTTCTATCCTGTGCATAATAATTTCCATTGGCTGCCTGCCCATCCATTGTCACTTCAATTACAGGATTCGTCCGGTCAATGGTAAATGTCTGCTCCGGGAAAGTTGTTGCATTATTTCCTGCCCGGTCCCTGCCACTCATCGAAAATCTGTAATCATCATCTGCTGCAAATGTTACCGTTGCCATATGCACACTGTTATCCGGATTTCCTTCCTCTGTATATTCTGTCCCCCCTGAAATCTGTGCCTCTGCGCCATGGGTGCTTATAAGATTCCATGCAATATCATTCTCCTCAAAATTTCTTTCTCTCACGGTAACTGTTGCAACTCTTACATCCTTATATACCGATGTATATATGCTGTCCGGTGCAATATCATTGTAGGATATACTTATCTCCGGAGCTGTTTTATCAATACTTATAGTTACTGCTTTTTCCGTCACATTTCCTGCACAGTCTGTCACCTTTACATTTACAACAATATCATTGCTGTTATGAAATACCGGAATCTGTCCGCTCACACCTGTAACCAGATTTCTGTCTGCTGTTGTAATCTTCCATGCTTCATCCGATATTGCTCCGTTATTATCAACTGTCACTATGCCATTTCTGTTGTTTCCTGTATCATATGGTGCATTTACTGACCATTCTATGGTTCGAATTCCAGCATAAGGATCTTCTATATTTACTGCAACTGATGTATCAGATGCATACAATGGATTCCCTTTTCCATCTGTTGTATCTGTCTTCTCCGGCTCTATTACTACATTACGATTGCTTTCATGTGCTTCCGACCGTTCCAGTAAAATACCCACTGATTTATAATAGTCCAAAGACACATTTCCCACATTGTCCGTTGCCTTTAAATAAATGTAGCCCTTAAATTCAGCCTGAATTGGAATTCTGATAACAGCATCTTCTCCGGGTCTTTTTCTGCATTCTACCGTTACTTCTTTCTCTTCCGTTCCATCCGCATCTGTCAGATGATATGAAATACTTTGGATTCCTGCACCGGTATTTCCATCACTTACTGTTATTTCCGCAGTAACATCTGTATTGGCATAATATCCATAATTTCCGGTATCACTTACTGTTTCCTTTGATGCACCAATCACCTGAAAATCCGTAACAACCGGTGCCTGATTTTCTTTATGCACATGAATTGTTTTCGTATAGACATCTTTCTCATCTACATTTGCGGTTACCGCAATTTTAATTTCATAATCACCATCTCCAACGGCAGAAACCTGTGACGTGGAAATTACAAATGTATCCTTTGTTGTCATTTCCTGCTGAACATCTTTATAGATTCTGTTGGCATCTGTTAAGCTTTTTCCATTCTTGTCTTCTGTCAATGACGTTCCATTGATGGTAACATTTACTGAATTCAATCCTGATTTTTTCTGTTCTATCGAAAAATTTATGGTTTCATCCTGCTTCTCGTAATATGTAGTAACTCCTTCCATATTGGTATCCACATAAAAAAGCGCAAGGTCTGCTTTATTTCCGGCACTGTAATATCATGCACAATCTTCGCACCATTTGCGAAGCTGCCATAATTTTCCGGTGCCATTGTATTTCCAACCTTATCCGTTGCAGATGCTGTTATCTTATTTTCTGCCGTATCGGAAAGTGTTACTGTAAATGTGGCACTGTTACTGCTGTCCACATTCTTAGTTGCTTTTGCTACGCCATCCTGATATATGGTAATCGATTTTACGCCGGACTGTTCATCCGCTGTCTTTACTGTAAATGTGACTTTTGCATCTCTCGTATAATATACATTTCTCTTTTCAATCAATGACGGTGCCTGAATGTCTGTAATAACAGGTGCACTTTTGTCCACCTGATATCCTCTAATTACCGGCCCGTCCACATTTACATTGGATGCCTTATCTACACCATAGAGATAAACCTCCGTATCTTCCTGCGGCACCACATCTATCTGAATGGAAAATGTTCCATCCTCTGTTACGGCTGCCACATGTTCTTCCTCTGCCAGTATTTTATCTTCTGTCAGTGGTTCTGTTGACCATACCACCCGGTCTGCTCCCGAAAGATAATTGGAGCCTTCCGTTCCTGCATCTGTTACATTTCCGGTAATAACAATATTATCTTCCTTGCCTGTAATCCATGTTTTATATCCGTTCTCTACTGCTTTTCCATTCTCTGTAACAGTTACTGTCGGTGGAACTGTATCAAAAATAAATGTAACCGGTTTCTTTAGTTCATAGCCTATCTGGTTGGCGAAAATATTCCACGGACTCTCCAATTCCCAGATATTGTTTATAGTCTTTTCTGAATCCAGTATCTTATTCTGCTCATAATCTCTTACCCAGAAAGCTCCCAAAACTGACTTCTTCTCGTTATTAAAAGAAATTGACTTTCCGCTTTTGCTTTTTATCGTAACTGTCTGTCCTTTTGAGATGCTGTAGGTTATCCCATCCTCTGATACTTCTCTGGTATTTTCATCCTGCGCATTAGAAAAGACAATCTCTATATCATCCGGGAATTGCGCTTCCTGTTCCACTTCTGCCTGTTCAAAACTTACTGTCAGTGCTGCATCCTCTTTTAATGCCGGAAGTGATACTTTTCCTACTGTATCCTCATCCTGTAAAATTGTCAGTTCACCGTCATTCCAGGTTGCTGATTTTATAATATATCCTGGTTTTGGAATAATTTTTACATTTTCAAAGGTATCTCCATATTTGCAGTCTATTTCTTCTGATTTGTTATAAGCTGTATCACCAATCTGAATTCCGCCGCCTTCTGAAAGTTCCAACTTTATTTTCACTTTCTTAAGCACAAAAGAAATCTGCTCAGAATAAGATAATTTTTCCGTGGTGCAGGAAAATGTTTTATAATAAATATCATTTTCTTCATCATAGGTATAATCATCCGGTTTCTGGTTATTTTGAAATTCATATCCGGCATCTCTGTCCGGTTTAACCTCTATGCGGTAATCATTTTCTGCATTTACATTATATTTTTTACACCCTGTGCCGACTCAGATTGTGTACATTCTTCTTCCCCATCCTCTTTGATTTTATATACGGTTACGCTTCCACCGGAAAAATCACTCTTTCCATCCGTAACTATATTCAAAGTCATTTCCCCTGTTGTTTTCTGTGCTTCTGCTTTAAATCTGAAAAAATTATTATCTTCCATGCAGGAAAAAGCATACTGATATCCTTCCCCTTTTTCTTCAAAATCATTTTCTTCATCTAAAACAATTTTATAATCTTCCTTCGGCTGTACCTCAATCAAATAATCCTTTCCAGCTTCCAGTTCATCGGTATAAAAAATCTTTGTATCCTTCTCTGTATCACTGTTCTGTGTATCTTCCTCTAACTCTTCCCATGGCAGTTCAACATTCTCTGTGCCATCCTTAGATACTTCCCTTACTGTAATTTCAGCTCCATCTGCATTTACAATCTCACCTACAATTGCATACTCTGTCGGTTCTTCCACTGCTGCTCTTGCATCTCCCACCGGTACTACACTCAATGTGACTACAACCGCAAGTGTCAATGCTAATATCTGCTTCCATTTCTTCATAAGTCTTCCCTCTTTCGTTCTCTTTCCTATAAGTTTTTCATTTACTTATATTGTCTCATTCGTATGAATTTCCATAACATCCTCTAACAAAATCAGTCCATCATTCTCCGATATATTCTGTTCTTCGTTACTCAGCAATACTGTACCTTCTTCCAACAGAGTTGTCTCATCTTCCAGTACTGTTGTTTTCTCATCCTCTACTGCAGGAATTGTTCTAGATACCGCTTCCTCTTTTACCGGATATTCATTTTTTATCGGCACTCTTCTTCTGTTTGCTTCCTTCCGATTCTGCTCACGAATTTCTTTCATCTGCTTTGCTGCTGTTTTTCCACTTACTTCACCATGCAGAGAAATAATGTCAAAACTGAAAAACAAAATAATTGCAATCAGTAAAAAATCGCTGCCAGTCCAAATCCTATCCATGAAATAATCTGATATATCATTGTATTCATGCTCCTATTGTTCACTATATGCATTTTTATTGCATCCTGTGCCGCATCTTTACGTTCTAATATCTGCTGCTTTATTTCATCAGTCTTATCCGTTGTTGTATCCACGGCATCGGTTCTGTCAAGGACATCCTGATAAAACGCTTGTATCCGGCTCTCTTCGATTCCATCTGATTTAAACTTTCTGGCATAATTTTCGATTGAATTCAAACACAGTTTGTATACTTCAAGATTTACAATCTCGCTGTCTTCACCATCTACAATCTCCAGTAAATCTTCCAAATTCTGAAAGTACGGTGCATAGGTTCCCTTATCTGATGCTTCCTCAACATTCAATGTCACATCTCTTGTAAACTGACCGATTTCTTTATATACCTGTGTAATCAGATGATAATCCGATTCTTCGCTTCCATAATCATACGCATCTGAAAACCACTGAACAGAACTCTTTATTCTTGTTATCTGGTTATCACTGGTATCTGTTTTCCCATAATCATAGTAATACCAGTACAATCTTCCTATTTCATAGGCTAAATCTGCATAATCATCCTGTTCCCGAAGTCCGCTCAAATTATTATTGATTTTCTTTTTAAATTCATTCTCTTCTTCTACCGTAAAAACCGCATCATCTTTAAACGCAGCAATAAGACCTAAATAGGCCTTTGTATCTGTCGGTTTGATATCAACCGCTTCTAAATATATTTCTATTTTTTCTTCATCTGTTGCTGATTTTTCTGCCTGTAACAGCAAATTATCGTAATCATTATTTTTACATGTCTTTGTAGAAGCTGCCCGGAAATGCCAATTCCCAGACTCACTACTGCAGCCAGCAGCATTCCATAGAATGTATATAACTTTTTCTTCTGCTTCTTCTGATATGTCTCATCCGCTTCCTCATAATGCAAAATTGCATATAACAGTTCTGCACATGACTGATATCTTTCTTCCGGGTTAATTCTGGTACATTTTAAAATAATACTTTCCAGTCCTGATGACAGATTCGATTCCAATAACGAATCGGATAAATCTCATAAGGCGGCTCACAGGGATTCTTTCCGGTCACCAGATGATACAATGTCACTCCCAGACAATAAATGTCGGTTCTCTGGTCTGTCTGTCCCTTTCCTCCAAACTGCTCCGGCGCAGCATATCCTTTTGTTCCAAGACTTACTGTATCTGCCAGATTCTGTTCTTTGTATTCCCTCGCAATCCCGAAATCAATTAACTTGATATTTCCATTCGGCTGCAGCATAATGTTTGCCGGTTTCATATCCCGGTAGATAATTGGCGGATTCTGCGTATGCAGATAATCCAATACCCCGCATAGTTCCTTTGCCCACTCAATTACAACTTCCTGTGGCTGTGCACCATCTCTCTCCAGCACCTTATTCAGTGGTTCGCCTTCTATATAGTCCATTACAACATAGATAACATCCTCTTTATCTATGATATCTACAATTCTAGGCAGGCAGGGATGATCCAGTTTTTTCATCATATTAGCTTCCGCAATGGCTGACTGTACGACTACTTCATTATTCTTATCCCGTGCTCGTTTTTTAATTTCTTTTACCGCCCATTGCTTATTCAGATTCTTATCCATTGCAAGATAAACCTCTGACATACCGCCTTTTCCAATCAGCTTTAATATTTCATACTTCCCCTCAATCAATGTACCTATTATTGCCACAATAATTTTTCCTCTTTAATCTTCTATACTTTTACCTATATAAATAACCGTGATATTATCCGTTTCTCCACGCTTCATATTTAATTGAATTAACTGATGAAGTTTTTCTTCTATCTGACCTTTAGAATTCCATTTCGAATTACTCAGTGCCTGATATATTTCTAGTTCCGTTATCTTATGCCAAAAACCATCTGAGCATAATAAGAAGCTGCTTTCATTTTCCACTTTGCCTTCCACAAACTCCGGCTTCACATTTTGCGATGCTCCGATACACTGTAACAGCACATTTCTCCGTGGGTCTGTTAATGCTTCCTCTTCTGTCATGTTTCCTCGTTTTATCTCTCTTGCCACAAAGGACTGATCCTCTGTCAGCTGCACAAGTGCCGAATCTATTCTGTATGTCCTGGAATCTCCCACCTGCGCAATTATATACTGTTTATAATCAATTAACAGAATTACGGTCAGGGTTGTCCCCAATTCTACCTCATGTTTTTTCCCGTAATTCCATATTTTTCCATTCAAATTTACAATCAGATTTTCCCACTGTTCTTTTATCAAAGATACCTTCCCGTCTGTATATGGCAATGTTTTCATAAACCAGTCAGAAAACCCCTGCACTACAGTTGCACTGGCAAGTTCTCCCTTGCTTAAGCCTCCCATGCCATCACACAGCACTGCCATGCAGACTGTCTTATCCTTTACCACTGCTATCTTCACACATAAACTGTCCTGATTGACCTTTTTCTTCGTTCCAATATCAGTTCCGTAAGCTGTAATATATGTATTCATCCTTCAGTCCTTCCAGAAACAGACAAATAAATACTTTCTCTCATTGTCCTATATTAAATTGTTTTATAAATTGTTTGGGATATCTGCCGGAGAATTCCGACATATATGAACTTTCTTACTCTAAAATAAGATAAATATTATTTTCATAGCTCATACTCCCGCTGTTTCTTCAACAACCACTTAATAGCTTAATCATTTTACCTTTTTCTGTCAATAAGCATTTTGTATAAAACATCTCATCATATTTGTATAATTTTCACAAAAGCGAATTATATAACTTTTACATTTCATTATGTACTTCCGGAAATATATGCTATAATGGACGCATATTTGATTCATTTACTAAGGAGAGGTATTTTACAATGAAAGAAAAATTTAAAAATCTGTCAGCACCCGTTGGAATTGTGCTGTCTATTGTAGCGGTTATTCTTTTTACCGGGTTATTGTTGGGACTTGGCTTTGTTTTAGGAAAAATTCCGGGATTAAATGAACAAAACGACTACCTGCTTCAGCAATCGCAGAATTTATCATTCTGATTGCTTTCCTGATTATAACCTTTGTGATTGGTTATGCCCGCATCTTTACGGAAAATGTTGCCGGCTGGCTCAGAAGTTTATATACCGGCGGTTTCTTTGTGGTTTACTGTCTGTTCAGCCTTATTGCACAGATTTATCTTTGCAGTATGTCAAAAGTGGGAAATGTAAGGCCTGCTTTGGAAATTATATTCTATATAGTTGCTATTTTTCTGGTTGGACTGGTAGAAGAACTGGTTTTTCGAGGTGTCATTTTTAATCTGTTACTGAACAGTTTTCCAAAAACAAGAAAAGGCATTACCGGTGCCATTGTTTTAGGCGGCGTCCTCTTTGGTCTGATGCATTTTGTAAATATCCTTTCCGGAGTGAAATTTACAAGTGCACTGATTCAGGTTATCTCCGCTGCTCTGATGGGTATTTTATTCTGTACAATATATGCATCTACCCGCAATTTCTGGATGCTTGTCATTTTCCATGCCCTTGTTGATTTTGCCAGCCTGCTTTCCACCGGAATTTTCGATGCCGGAAATATTGTGTCCCAGATCAATACTTTCTCCGCAATTAATTCCCTGTCATTTATCATGCTGGCGATTCCGATGTTTGTCATGCTGCGTAAATCCAGACGCATCCGCTTAGAGATGCTCTATAATAATGTTCCGATTTATGATGATGAACACGAAGCAAGAATGCTTTCCATTGTATCTCTTGTTCTTGGCATCATCAGTCTGGTACTTTCCTGCATCGGCTATCTGATTGGGCTTGGTATTGTAGGCATTTTTGCAGCAATTCTTTCCAAGAAAGCCAAGCCATATAATAACTCTATGGCTACTGCCGGAATGATTACTTCCATCATAGGAATTATCCTTTCTGCCATTGCTGTGGTTCTTCTCAGCGTGGTCTACTCCAGCGATATGATGGCGCAGTTTATGTAAAAGTTCAACATGGAAAGCCCGGATTGCTCCGGGCTTTTCTTCTACATTGTTTACATTGTTTAAATTTTTTTGGATACGAGGGCTATGCTTCTTCTTCCTTGTCATCCAGATTTACTACGATTATATTTTTTCTTGTAACCGCGCCAATTTCCTCCAGTGCATTGAGCATACGGTATACCGTTGCTGTTCCAATGCTTTTGTCCTTCTTGGACGCTCTGTAATAAATTTCCTTACAACTGGAGCAGTTATCTTCTAAGATAATATCCAAAGAATACGACGCTGCTTTGTCATCCGGCATCCCCGGTCTTTCAGCATCTTGATTATCTTGTCTCTGGTCTGTGTCGTCTGCGTCATGCCTGCCTCCAATCTAGATTAATGGCAATGTCCATCACAGTGCTTGCAGTTCACACCACACTGCAGTGATTTTCCTGCCTTTTTGTCTTTTACCATGCTTCGAATTATAAGTGCAACGACTGCTACAACTACAGCTCCAACAATAACTGTACCCATCGTAATCACTCCTTTCTGTTATGGCGGATTATTTTGCTTTTACTGTTACATTTAATGTCTGGCTTTCCTTATAAGGACGGAACAAAAGATAAATGAATCCGATGATTAAAAGGAATGCGACTACTGTTCCAATACCAAATGTTCCTGCTGTAATTAAGGAACCAATCTGGAAGATACATAAGGATACAACATATGCAAGGATACACTGATATCCGATTGCGAACCAGAACCATTTTGTATTGTTCATCTCACGTTTGATTGCACCCATAGCTGCGAAACATGGTGCACACAGTAAGTTGAATACTAAGTAGGAATATGCTGCAAGTGCAGTCATGCTGCTTGCCAGATTACCCCAGATTTCTGCTCCGTCTTCTGCAACTTCTGCAAATCCGAATAACTGTCCGATTGTTCCTACTACGTTCTCTTTTTGCAATTAATCCGGTAATCGCTGCAACAGTCATCTTCCAGTTACCCCATCCAAGAGGTGCGAAGATCCATGCAACTGCATTACCAATCTTAGCTAAGATACATTCTGCCTGAGCAGCTTCCAGAGCGGTTCCTTCCAGTCCGTCAAAGCTTAACATTCCGAAGCTTCCGTCTGTCCATCCAAAGTTCATTAAGAACCAGACTACGATAGTTGATAAGAGAATGATGGTACCAGCTTTCTTAATAAAGGACCAGCCTCTCTCCCACATGCTTCTTAATACGTTTCCAACTGTTGGTACCAGTGATATGCCGGTAACTCCATAACGAATGGTGCCGGATCTCCAGCGAACATCTTAGTTTTCTTTAAGATAATACCGGAGCAGATGATTGCTGCGATACCAACGAAATATGCACTTGGTGCAACCCATGAAGCTCCATCAAACAATGCACCTGCGATCAATGCGATGATCGGAAGCTTTGCACCACACGGAATAAAGGTGGTTGTCATAACTGTCATCTTACGGTCACGGTCATTCTCAATCGTTCTTGATGCCATAACTCCAGGAACACCACAACCACTGCCGATTAACATCGGGATGAAAGATTTACCGGAAGACCGAACTTACGGAAGATACGGTCCATGATAAATGCAACACGTGCCATATATCCACAGGACTCTAAGAATGCTAAGAAGATGAATAATACCAGCATCTGCGGTACGAATCCGAGAACCGCACCAACACCGGAGATAATACCATCTACGATAAGACCTGTCAGCCAGTCTGCACATCCGATATTTTCAAAGAAGCTCTGGGCTGCCGGAATAATCCACTCACCAAACAATGTATCATTTGTCCAGTCTGTCAATATAGAACCTACTGTTGTTACAGACACATAATATACAACCCACATAACTACTGCGAAGATTGGCAGTGCCAGCCAGCGGTTTGTTACGATACGGTCAATCTTATCGGAAGTAGAAAGTGCTTTCTTGCCATTCTTGGTAATACACTCACCAATAATGCTTGAAATATATACATATCTTTCATTTGTGATAATACTTTCGGTATCGTCGTCAAACTCATCTTCCATTTCTTTGATCTCGGCAGATACATCTGCTTTCTGTTTCATCTGCTCTGCAATCTTATCATCTTTCTCAAGAAGTTTGATTGCGAAGAAACGTTTCTGTTCTTCCGGAATGTCACTTCCTAATTTTTCTTCTGCTTTACGGATGATATCTTCCGCTTCTTTCGAGAACTCATGTACCGGAGCTGCTGCTTTCTGTTTTGCTGCTTCGATTGCTTTCTCTGCTGCTGCTGTAATTCCGGTTCCCTTTAATGCAGAAATTTCAACAACTTCGCATCCTAATTTCTTAGAAAGCTTGTCGATATGTATCTGGTCTCCGGATTTCTTTACCAAGTCCATCATATTTACAGCCATGATAACCGGAATACCCAGTTCCATTAACTGTGTAGAAAGATAAAGGTTTCTCTCGATATTGGTTCCATCTACAATATTTAAGATTGCATCCGGACGATCGTTAATCAGATAATTTCTTGCAACGACTTCTTCCAGTGTATATGGTGATAAGGAATAGATACCTGGTAAGTCCATGATTGTTACATCCTTATGACCTTTTAACTTTCCTTCTTTTTTTCTCTACAGTTACACCCGGACCAGTTACCTACGAACTGGTTAGAACCTGTCAGAGCATTAAATAATGTGGTTTTTCCACTGTTGGGATTTCCTGCTAATGCAATTTTAATCGCCATCTTTTTTACTCCTCTTTTCTTCTTTCTTTTATCATTTTTGAATTTCCTGCATAGAGCCTTTCTATGCCGTTAGTCCGATATTTCTTTTGTTAGTCGGACTGTTTCAATGTTAGCTCAGCATTCCTTATGTTAGTATTTACTAACCTATGTGCAAAAAAAAATTACTCTACTTCAATCATTTCTGCATCTGCTTTACGAAGAGAAAGCTCATAGCCTCTGCCTGTCACCTCTACCGGATCACCCAGCGGAGCAACCTTTCTTACATAAACGTCCACGCCCTTGGTAATACCCATGTCCATGATACGTCTCTTTACCGGTCCCTCTCCGGACAGCTTTTTTCACCTTTACGGTCTGACCGCAGGCTACTTCTTTTAATGTCTTCATAATTTCCTCCTTCTGGCTGTTACACCATAATCTTATTTGCCATGTCTTTTCCAATTGCTACTCTGGATTCTTTGACATTTACAATCATATTTCCATTTACCTCAGATACTACTGTTACTGTACCACCAGCAACAAAGCCAAGGTTCTCAAGAAATCTTCTTGTTTCTTCTTTACCGCCGACTTTCTTAATTACGTTCGGCTCTCCTTCTTTTACCATAGATAAAGGCATCATACTCTCCTCTTTTCTATTGTGCTATTGTTAATTTTTTCTCATTTCATTGGTTAGTATATTCTAACTGTCATTAGTTGTCAAGAACGTTTTTGAGAAATTTTTATCATTAAGAAACATTTTTAGATTCACTTTATGATTTGATATGTTCGGCTTAATATGTTATACTTACCTAAATTCATGTATTATTATAGAAAAAAAACTCTAATGGGGGTGTTGTTATATGGCAACAAATGAATCAGCAGAAAATTATCTTGAGACTATTCTGATACTGAGTAAAAAACTTCCTGTTGTTCGTTCTGTAGATATTGCCAATGAACTTGGCTTTAAGAAATCCAGTGTCAGCATAGCAATGAAGAATTTAAGAGAAAAGAATCATATTACGGTAACCGATTCCGGCTTCATCTATCTTACCGACTCCGGTCGTGAAATTGCAGAAATGATTTATGAACGTCATGAATTTCTTTCTACCTGGTTAGAAAGTCTTGGGGTACCAAAGGAAATCGCAACAGAAGATGCCTGCAAGATGGAACATGTTATCAGTAAAGAAAGCTTTACCGCAATCAAAAAAGCTTTGAAGCAGTAATACTACTGCTCCAAAGCTTTTTCTTTGTCTACAAACATCATAATGAATGCCATGAACAACACGGCTGCACATATCAGAATTGCCTTTTCTGCCAATAATTTCACAAAAGCATTTCCAATAATCGCCCCTATTATAAACATCAGGATAATGCCATAATACAGCATTCCCTTAAACGCGGATTCTTTATTCTTCGTATAATGGAAATCACACCAGTTCTGTGTCCCGCTTCTTAAGTTTCCGATGCACATCGTGGTTGCAATTCCGTTTCCATGAATCTTCCGGAAGCTCTCCACCTGTATGCCACATGCCAGTGAAGTCAGACTGTTGGCTGCCAGATTCATGCTCTGTGGAAAAAAGCATACCACAAATAGTACCAGTGCTTCACACAATACAGAAAGCTGCCGCCAATGAAACAGGCTCTTATCCTTTGCGTGCATCCGCACCACATCTGCCAATGCTATTCCGATTGCAAATGCCAGCACCGGGAACAGATAACGCAATGCCATTCCCCAATTTCTCTCCGATAAATTGATTCCGAGCAATAACATGTTTCCCGTCTGCGCATTGGCAAATACTTCATCCCTGCACATATAGGAATATGCATCCATAAATCCTCCAGCCAATGCCAGCACGATTCCAAGTTCTATTGATTCCGACATCTGTCTGGAACGCCTCATAATTATCATCCTCTCATCCTTGGTTTTCTTCTTATTATACTATGGATGTCAAGGGGTGGGATTCTCTTTCGAATTAACTTCTTTTCCTTCTTCCGCAGTGCTTGCTTAAAGCCCTTTAGGGCATCGAAGGGCATAAACTGCTTGGCACGGTCTTCGATGTCCATTTTCTCTCTCTCTCAGATTCTCTCTCTCATTCCAGCCGGCTGCTGTTTCCTGCTGTCCGGCTCCCATGGTGTCTCTTCTATACGCCACTCTTATGCCCTCCAATCTGACCGTTTCGTTCTATTGTAGTTGCACTCTCTTCCAAATTCATTCCCTTTAAAATAGCATTCCTGCCGTAGCGCTGCTTGATGGAGATTACTGCACGCTGTGCCTTCACATCCTTCTCTGTCTCTTCCGGGTCTGAAAACAAATCAAATTGCTGATAATCTTCTGTCATTACGCCGGTATAAGTCAATGTAATCCGCCGGATATATGCTCCAGGTCTTACAATTCTCCGATAAAGCTGCTCTACATAAGACAGCAGCCGGCGGTTGGAGCTGGTTGCACTGCGCAGCGTTGTGCTTCCCTTCGCCGGTTCAAAGCATTTCTGATTGCTGTAACCGATTACCAGACTGATATGGGATGTTACAAAGGCCTGGTCTACCAGGTCAAGGCACAATAAATCTGCCATCTCTTTCACTACCAGAATGCCTTCCTCATAGCTATAGTCCCTCGGCAGTACCTGACCACTGGAAAGAGAAGTATTCTTCGGACGATAAGCCTTGATGTCCGCTATCGTTACCGGTTCTCTTCCCCATGCGTGATCAATTAACAGCTCTGCATCTATGCCAAAAGACTTATATAATAAAGACTCTCTGGCATGGGCAATCTCTTCCATTGTGCAGATGCCCATATTCGATAGACGCTCTACCGTTCCACGCCCCACCCGCCAGAAATCAGTCAGCGGTTTATGTTTCCGAGCTTCTCCCGGTAGCGTGCTTCATCCAGATAGGCAATCCGGTCTGTTTCATGCTTTGCCAGAATATCTAAAGCAACCTTTGCTAAATAGAGATTGGTTCCTACACCACAGGCAGCCGGAATCTTCGTGGTATCTAAGATATCCTGCATAATTTTTCTGCCCAGTTCCACTGCTGTCATCTGGTAGAGATGCAGATAATCCGTCACATCCAAAAATGCTTCATCAATGGAATAGACCTGAATATCTTCTTTTGCAATATATTTTAGATATACGCCATAGATTTCCGCTGCATAATCAATATATAGCTGCATACGGGGTGGTGCCATCTTATATGGAATTTCTTTGGGAATCTGAAAGACACGACACCGGTTGGGAACTCCCATCTGCTTTAACGCCGGTGATACGGCAAGACAGATGGTTTTCTCTGAGCGTTCCGGGTCTGCGACCACCAGCCTGGCAGTCAGCGGATCCCATCCCCGTTCCACGCACTCCACCGATGCATAAAAAGATTTTAAATCAATACATAAATAGATTTTATTTCCATTCATATCAATGCCTTTCAAGAACATTTGTTCTTGTTTTATATTAGCACATATGTTTGGATTTTACAAGAGGAATTCTCATACAGGATTTCCACTTTCTGCTTCTAATAATACGGTTCCAACCGGAAATGCTGTCCGGAAAATCTTTCTTACCAACGGACCTGCAATCAGAAGCTGAAACGGCAGTGCCATAATAAAATTCTTTGGAATATTGGTAAGCCAGATAATCAGAAGCATATTCCATGCTCCGCTTTTTACGCAGGCTTCCAGTCCACCGTATAAGGACATGAAAATTACCATCGGAACTACCATACAACAGGAAACTGCAATCACTTTTTTCGTTGTGCTGCTTTCCGGTTTTACCAGAAAACGAAATGCAAATCCCTTTGCAATTTTAGATACCAGAAGCCAATCCAGACACATTGCGCATACATATGCCAGTGGGAATCCCAGCCAGCCTTCTCTTATTACTTCCATATTCAGTGTTCCCATATGCAGTGCTACATTATACATACTCATCCATAACACCATGGTAAAACACATTAACACCGTATAAATCAAACTTTCTCTCTTATGCATTGGCATAATCATTACCTCCATTTTTTATTAAGTCGTAAAGCTACCTATTAGTTCAAAACGAAAGTGAAATCAGAAAAGAAAATTTACACGGTAACTTCCTCCTCTTCCGATTTCACTTTTATTTTATGCTTAGGAAATATTCTGTAACATCATCTCTGTCATTTGCAGAAATGTTTCCATCTGCTCCGGTGTAAAATCCTTACACATTTCTTTTTACAACCAGTGCTTCCTTCTTCGCAATCTCCTTATGAATTCCACGGGATTTCTCCGTACAGGATATTTTCTTATAACGCCGGTCATTCTCACTTGGTGCACAGATTAAAAATCCTTTTTGCCTCAAGCCTTTTTATAATTCCCGTCATTGTCGGATGTGTCACCTGCTCGATATGTTCTAAGTCCTTCTGATTTACTTCTTCCACTCCATTATCTTCCATCAGACTGACTTCTCCTAATACCCGAAGCTGGACGGCAGTAATTCCGATTTCTTCTGCCCATTCATCCATTTTGCGACGGAATGCCCGGTCTATAATTGCAATCCGAAGTCCAAGCGGCATCTTCACTGCCATAATTTCACTCCTTTTAGGTAGCTTTGCTACTTATTATAAATATTTTTCAAAAATGTCAACCTCATTATTCCGTCCGGAGTGCTGTTACCGGGTCACTCTTCGATGCTTTCTTTGATGGGATCAGACCACCCAGAAGTGTCAAAAGGATACTGAGTAAAATCAGCACCAGCGCCGGAACTACCGGAAGCACCGCACTTACATCGGTTGTATTTGCAAGATTATGGATAATCGCATTGACCGGAATAATCAGAAGCAGCGTAAATCCGATTCCAATCAGTCCGGCACACAGTCCGATAATAAAGGTCTCTGCATTAAATACCTGGGAAACATTCCGCTTCGATGCTCCGATGGCTCTTAGGATTCCGATTTCTTTTCTTCGCTCTAACACACTGATATAAGTAATGACACCAATCATAATTGAAGATACCACCAGCGAAATTGCCACAAATGCAATCAGTACATATGTGATAATATCCACAATATCGGTTACGGAAGACATCAGCGTTCCTACCATATCGGTATAGGTTATCACCTGCTCGTTCCTGCCTTCCTTTTCCATGCGATTATTGTATGCATCTAAAATTTCTACCACATGCTCCTTGCTTTCAAAATCCTTCGGATAAATATTAATTCCGCTTGGCACTGAAAAATCCACATAGCCTAATTTCTTTAAGTTATTCTCATAGGTTGTTCCGGTTGCAGAACTCATAGACATCAAAAGCTCTGTCAGCTCATCCTCATTCATATTAATCTGAAATGCATTTAAAAATGCTTCTTCATCCACCTGCATGCCGGATGCCATGGCACTTTGCAGCTTGTTTCCCATCTGTGTCACTGCCTGCTGCATATACTGCTGTATTGCCGTCATCATCTGCTGCTGTACTGCGTCCACATTCATAACATTCGAAAGTCCGGCTGCAATTCTCTGCTGACCATCTGCTGTATTCAGATATGCCGCAAAAGAATCTCCCAATTTTGCCGGGTCAGGTAATCCATTATTCTGTGCATAAGTCTGATAACCTGCAAATAATTCAGAAGACAATTTCTGCATCTGCTCCTGCGTAATCTCAATATTTCCACTACCTGTAAATATCTCAGATGCCCACGCTGTTATGATTCCCTGGGCTTCCTCTGTCTTCAAATATTCTGCTAAGTACTCATCAAATTTCTCCGGGTCGGTATAACCATGGTCTATGACATACTGCTGATATCCACCCATAATCTGCTGGATGAGGCTCTGTATCTGCTCCGGTGTAATAGTTACCATGCCATTTGCTGTAATAATCTCTTTGATATTATCGGATAAAATTTTCCGGGCTTCTTCCGTATTTAAATAGTTCATAAAATACTGGGACAGATTCGAATAATCTGCCTGCGGATTATCCTTTGCATACTGCTGGTAGCCCTCTAAGAGACTGCCTGCAATTGCCTGCATTTCTTCCGCAGAAATTGACTGACCCATGGAAGAAGCATCCATGGAAAATGCTCCGGACAAATCGGCACTTCCCATATCCCCCATAGAATTTTCCAACCCGCTTAAGGCACTTTCATCAAAGGAAAATGCTTTTTCCAATGCTTCACTGTCTACGGTAAACAATGACTGCATATCAAATCCGTTTTCCTTATCTACCTCACCAAACGCTTCATTGGTAAAGACATTTACGGATGGATTTGCAAGCTGCTGTTTTACTATTGCACTCTTTGCCGATTCCTCTGCCACATGCTTTGTCAGAGATTTTGGATATGCAATTCCTGCATTTAAGGATGCGGCATTACTTCCTTCTGCCGGCTGCACCACACCTACAATCGTAAGGTCTTCTCCGTCTGCCACCAGTTGTTTCATAAAGTCTTCATTGTCTGACTTATCCTTCCAGACCTGATACTCTTCATCATAAGTATAATAATCTGCACTGTTCACCAGCTTAAACTGGATTCCTACCAGATCCTTATAGGTATAAGTTCCGAAATCAGATGGTGTCTCAATATTTTCCTCACTGGCAAACTGCTGTATCATTTCATCTAATTCCAGCGGGTCACGAAGACCTAATGTATACAGTAAAAAGTCACTAATTCCGCCATTGGAAGTAAGCACCACCACACACTCATAATAATTTTCCACTAAAGCACCTTCCTTAATATCATACTGCTTTTCATATAACTTACTGTTTTCCGGCATCTCATAAAAAACATCCGTGCTCATCATGGATGACATCAGACTATTGGAACCAGATGAAGATCCAAGACCTACTGCATCAAAAGATTTGTCCGGATTTACCTGACGTATCCCGTCTTCATTTTCCTTAAAAATCTGCGGACTGATATTATAAGTATACTCCACCGCTGTAGTATACTGCCCAATTCCACTGTCTCCTTCATCAAGATACTTTTTCAAAGCCTCCAGGTCATTAGATGCCATCGTGGAAAACATATTGGTTACCATCTTAATGACTTTTACTTTATCCCCGGAATTTTCTTTATCTGTTTTGGCATTTCCGTCATCACTTTCCGTATTCTTTTCAGAATCTGCCATTCCAAGACTCATGGATGCCAGACTGAATCCCGTACTCTGAATCTGCAGCGGATACTCGGATAAGGTCTCTTCTTCTACATTTTTGATGTATTTATTTACACCGGTAGAAAGAGATAATATCAGTGCAATGCCGATAATTCCAATAGAGCCTGCAAAGGAAGTCAGCAGGGTTCTTGCCTTTTTCGTTTTTAAATTATTAAAGCTTAAGGACAATGCCGTAAGAAATGACATGGAGGATTTTCCCATGTTTTTATGCTCCGGTTCCTGCAACATTGCCTCATCCACTTCATAAGGATTGGAGTCATCACGAATTTTTCCATCACTTAATCTAACAATTCTGGTAGCATACTGCTCTGCTAATTCCGGGTTATGGGTTACCATAACTACCAGCCGGTCTTTTGCCACTTCCTTCAGCAAATCCATGACCTGCACACTGGTGTCACTGTCTAATGCTCCCGTCGGTTCATCCGCCAGCAGAATATCCGGGTCATTGACCAAAGCTCTTGCAATGGCTACACGCTGCATCTGTCCACCGGACATCTGGCTTGGTTTCTTGTGTAACTGGTTTCCCAGTCCCACCTGCTCTAATGCCGCAACGGCTCGTTTCTTCCGCTCTGCCTTACCGATACCGGAAATGGTCAATGCCAGTTCCACATTTGCAAGTACCGTCTGATGGGGAATCAGATTATAACTTTGAAACACAAAACCAATGGTATGGTTCCGGTAAGAATCCCAATCCCTGTCCTTGTATTTCTTCGTGGATATTCCATTGATAATCAAATCTCCGCTATCATAACGGTCGAGTCCTCCGATTATATTAAGCAATGTGGTCTTTCCCGAACCACTCGGCCGAGGATTGCCACGAACTCATTATCCCTTAAATTTAAGCTGACATCATCCAGTGCCTTCTGCACCAGACTTCCGGTCTTATATTCCTTATAAATGTGTTGAATCTGAAGCATATGCTATTCTCTCGTTTTCCATTTCTTATTTTTCTATTTTACTTTTTCTTTCTCACTCTGTTTTTTATATTACCTTATTCCGAACATTTTTACATCTCACTTTCGAAAAATATCATGGTTTTCATAAAAATTTTAGAAAATGCATAACAAAGAGGACTCTGTTTTCTGACCTGCTGCCAGATTCCAGAATCCTCTTTTCTTTATCTTCTAATCAAATAATCCAATGTGATATTTTACCTTCCGGCAAATCTTCCATACCAGAAGTACCGGCATTGCCAGTACCAGATAAGCACAGGAAAGAATTCCTACTCCACCACCTAAGATTATCATAATCCAGATAAAAATATTCATTTCTTACACCTCGCATATTATTATTTTATGTATTTAATATGCGGGTGCCAATGCTTCCTTCTTTCCGTCCGCCTTCCGCTCAAACCTTGCTAACATCAGGCTCCTTAGTACATTATCGCCATGCTTCTTCCGGTTCCTCTGAATGCGTCCCATAAAAAGCTGTGGCAGTACCACCAACAGCAACCAGAACAGCATTCCAATATTTCTCCTATGGTTCGCCAGTCTACCGCTGCAGCCTAGTGTCAATGCCGCAATGCCTGTATTCTGCATCTGCTCCTCTCTGGATAACATCTTATCCGGAGTATCTAAAAGACGGACATTCTTTAATTCTATGTAATTTACTGCAAAGGCTTCTTTCTCTGCCGGGGAAACCTGTTCTGTTCTGGTGGATGCGCCTGCAATGGCTACCAGAAACAGGATGCTCCACAGCAGTGCCAAATGCCTGATTATCTTTTTCCGATACATCTGTCTCATTCCTTACCTTGTGATTAAGCTTAGTATATGTCGCAGGACAGCTTCCGTCAAGAGTTGATGCAGCCAGATGGGCTAAGGACAGAGAGAATAATACAAGCACAAATTTGCCTCCGGTGTCCGGGAAGAAGTTTTTGATGAAATGCGTTATCGTTCTTGAAAGTGTTTTTTCTGATAATAAATTGTCTTTCCGCTGCTTTTGACTGCTCACCCCGTCTGTCCGTCGGAAACGGATGCGAACTGGAATCTGCAAGGACACATAAGAATTTCGATATTGTGTTTGATTTTGGCTGGCAACCGGCGCAAATTCACATCCGTGTTCAATTGCGCCTCACTGGCACATCCCTGTGCCAGTGTTGCCGGTTACAGACGAAATTCTAAGAGCCCTTGTGCAGATTCCGATAATGCATCCATACTCCGACGGACAGACGGGGCGAGATGTCAAACATTGGAAAGACTATTTTAATATAGAAAGAAAAAACACTTTCTTAGAACGGTCGCATTTTAGCAGCTTGCTTCTACCCGGACACCGGCGCAAATTTGGCTTATTTCTTTAACTCTCTCACTCCTCTGACCATCTGGATGACAACGGTCGGAAGTGCTGCCAGCAGAATAATCTCAATCACAGCAGGACAGGACAATGATTCTACTGAAAATAACCCCCGCAGCGGCGGTACAAAAAGCACCAGTCCCAGCAGCACGCTTCCAGACACAAATGCAAGGATACTGTATGGATTTCCGGTAAAGCCCAATGCAAAAATGGTCTTGTTTCCACGACAGTTAAATCCATGGAAAAGACGTGCCAATGTCAGTGTCGCAAATGCCATAGTGGATGCCATTGCCGCACCTTTTCCATTTCCGATATAAAATGCTGCCATGGTGGATGCCGCAATGCATAAGCCCTGCAACATAATTCGCCGGAATGTCTCTCCAGATAAAATTCCTTCCGATACCTGCCTTGGTTTTTCTTCCAATAAACTTGCATCCTGCGGTTCCACGCCAATGGCAATTGCCGGAAGGGAATCTGTCAGCAGGTTAATAAACAGTAAATGCACCGGAGCAAATGGAACCGGAAGCCCCAAAAGGGATGTATACAATACAGATAAAATTCCTGCCATGTTGCCGGAAAGTAAAAATAAAATAGCATTTTTTATATTACGGTAAATGTTTCTTCCGTTCGTTACTGCTTTAATAATCGTAGCAAAGTTATCATCTGTTAATATCATGGCGGCTGCATCCTTTGCCACTTCCGTTCCGGTTATTCCCATGGCTACTCCGATGTCTGCCTGCTTTAATGCCGGTGCATCATTTACACCGTCTCCGGTCATGGAAACGATATTGCCCTTCTTCTGCCAGGCTTTTACAATCCGTATCTTATGCTCCGGTGACACTCTCGCATAAACAGATATTTTATCAATCTTTTCTTCCAGTTCTTTTTCCGGGCAGGCATCCAGCTCTGTTCCGGTTAATGCCAGGTCCCCCTCTTCATAGATTCCAATACGCTTTGCAATCGCAACGGCTGTGATTTTGTGATCTCCGGTAATCATTACGGTACGGATTCCCGCCCGCTTCGCATCTGCTACTGCCTGTATGGATTCTTCCCTTGGCGGGTCTGCCATGGCAGCTAATCCTAAAAAGGTAAGTCCATTTTCCTTTTCCACCGTCAGTTCTCCCCCGGACTTCTTACATGCAAATGCCAGTACCCTGAGTCCATTTTCAGAAAAATGCTGATTCTGCTTCTGGATTTTTGCGATTTCTACATCATCCATCGGTCTTATCTCTTCTTCATATGCCACATTTATGCAACGGTTTAAAAGGACATCTACTGCTCCTTTTGTAAAAATAATTTCTTCTTCGCCATGCAGCCGGTATTTACTGCTCATGCATTTCCGTTCAGAATCAAATGGAATTTCTTCTAATCTCGGAATCATATTTCGAATCGTCTCTTCCTGTATGGTAAGCTGCCCTACATTTTCCGTTCTGTCCTGATTCAGGCGGACTTCGTGGAACATTTCCAACAGGGCAGATTCTGTCGGATCTCCCAGTACTTTTCCATCCGTTATGCTGGCATCATTATTTAAAATAGCATTGTATAAAAAATGCCTTTGCAGGCTGGACTCCAAGGTCAGCTCATCCGGTTTACAAGTCATACCATTCAGATAAACCTCTTCCACATGCATCTTATTCTGTGTCAGTGTTCCCGTCTTATCGGAGCAGATTACCGATACACAGCCTAAGCTTTCCACAGCTTTTAATTCTTTGACAATGGCGTGCTCCTTTGCCATTCTCCTGCTTCCCATTGCCTGCACAATTGTAACAATGGAGCCTAATGCTTCCGGTATTGCCGCTACTGCCAGTGCAACAGCAAACATCATGGCATCAATGACCGGCATCTTCCGGTAAATGCCAAGACAAAAGACCAGTGCACAGATTGCCATAATCAGTATTGCCAGCTTTTTGCTGAAAGAATCAAGACTTATCTGAAGCGGAGTCTTCCGCTCCTTCGTCTGATTCATCAACCCAGCAATCTTTCCTAATTCCGTCTCCATTCCTGTTGCTGTTACAAGTACCTCCGCTCTTCCATATGTTACAAAGCTTCCGGAAAATACCATATTTTTCCGGTCTGCCAACGGTACTTCTTCCGGCAATACTTCTTCATTTTTTTCTACATTGGCAGACTCTCCTGTCAGTGAGCCTTCATTGACCTGCAGGGAATAATTGCGAAGAATTCTTCCGTCTGCCACAATCATGTCCCCTGCTTCTAAGATTACATAATCCCCGGGCACAATCTCTTTGGATGCAATCTCCTGACGTTTTCCATCCCGGATAACCCGGGCCTGCTGGTGCCGCCAAATCCTTAAAACTATCCAGTGATTTTTCTGCCTTCCTATACTGTATCGTACCAAGAACAGCATTCATAAGTAATACCAGAAAAATTACGATGGTACTCTCGGTATTTCCGGAAAACATGGAAATAATTGCTGCAATAATCAGGATTATTACCATCAAGTCACAAAACTGGCTTAAAAACACCTGCAGCAGACTCTTATGTCTGCCCTCGCTCAGCCGGTTTTCGCCTGTCTCTTTTCGTATTCTTTCTACTTCTTCTTCTGTTAATCCTTTTTCCCGAAAGCCAAACATTTCTTCCAACTGCTCTTTCGTACAATTCCAATATGCTTTCATATACGCTTAACCTCCTGCTTTTTATGTTACCGGGTATCAACTATGCGCAACAAAGAATGTGCCTTGGCACATTCCCGCGCCTGCGGCGGTCGCTTGCGACATCTACCTTATACGCCGCAGTGTGTATCCTCGCGGAGCGTTTTTTTTACTTTACAGGAAAGCAATTTCCTGTAAAGCAAAAAAGAAGAACGAGCACTTTACCGCATCAAAATAATACGGTAAAAGTCTCGTTCCTCTGCAGTGTATATTCCGGTTATCCCTCTTCAGATAACGTGATGACGAAAAATACAACACCGGCTATCCAGTGCGAACTACTCCCTGATACGTCATCATCATAACATATACCTTTTTTCTCCGTCAATGCCTATTTTTCTGACTCTTCCCAGTAACAATAGGTATCCTTTCCTTTATGCTTTGCTGTATACAAAGCTTTATCTGCCTGCCTGATACTATCTTCATAGTTATAGCTGTCTTTTCTAATCAGGGTGATTCCAACACTACAGGATACCGGAGTCGGAAGCTTCTCCCGCAGCTGTTCCTGCATCCGTGCGAGTCTCTTATCCAAGGTTTTCTTTGAGCCAAATCCTTTAAACAATACTACAAATTCATCCCCACCAAGTCTTCCTATATAATCGGTACGGCGGAAGCTTTCATGAATGGTATCCACAAAAGTACGTAATACTTTATCTCCATATGGATGTCCCTTGGTATCGTTAATCTGTTTAAAATTATCAATATCCAATATAAGAAGTGCACACACTTCCCCTTTCTTTGCTTCTTCTAATACATAATGGCTGGTATATTGTTCAAATATCCGCCGGTTCAGTACGTTCGTCAACGGATCGGTATTGGCTGCACGCTCTTGTTCCTGCTGACGGCGTTTCTGTCCATCTATATCCTTAAGATACAGCAGTGCATACATATTTTCTGTTACCTGCTCCTGAAATACATGTACGGTAAGCTCCATCCAGTGGTAACTTCCTCTTGCCATCCTTCTGCGAAGCTGATAATTCACAGTAGCCGTTCCACTGTTATAATTATAAACCATCTTTTCCTGCTCTAATACATCATAGCATCCAACCTGGTCTTCCTCTAATACCAGTTCATCAATATGACGGTTGAAAACCTTCATATAATTTAATGCTTCCCGCTCGCCCTCTGCTACGTAATCTTTCCAGAGTCCACCACTGCTTTGAATCTTACCATTACTCAGGTCTACCTCAGCATATGCCACGGTCTCCGACAGCATTGCCTGATAAAAGTCCTCTCTCTGTAAATATTTTAACTGAATATTCTGATGATCTTCAATCTGATAAATAGTAACTATCCTCAAATTTTCATCCTGTTTCTGGTCTCCGATTTTACAGATATCCAGGCGGAACCATTCAAACCCATCCTGCTTGTTTTTTAAAAAGAATTTCTAAGACCTGATCCTCTTTTCCATATTCTACGCCGGTAAATGCTGCATGAAATACATCCCGGAAATGAGGATGTACCATTCCATCCTCCCAGCTTTCCGGAAATCCAACCTCTTTTAGCTGATTGCCCTTTAACATAGAACGATTTGTATGGAAATAAATGGTATGTTTCTTCTCATTATATTCCATACGTTCATATTCCTGACTCTTTAAAAATTTTTTCCGAATCATATCATTATTAATGCGATGATATCCTTTTAATGTATAGACACCATTTTCCTGATGACCAAGCACTCCAACGCAGCGTACTGTCACTTTTCCACGTTCCGGATGATTCCAGGTATATTCCATCTCGATAATCTTTTCGGTTGTGATAATATCATGTAATGCATTCTGTACATAATCGTAATAACCATCACTGATGTTATCATACCAGAACCTGAAATATTCCTCGCTGTTCATAATGTCGTCTATGCCCAGAATGCTGCGCATGCTCTTATCCACATACAGACGGTTCTTTCCATTGACAGTATCCAGTTCCAGCGTCCACAGTCCCAGTTTTACAGACTGTAATATATTTTCCTCCTTCAGCATACCCGTCATACGGGCTATCATCTCACTCTTTACATCCATCATTCCGTCACGAAACAGTATATTTGAAATAAAAGGACGTATTCTGGCAAGAAAAGTCTTATCATTTGGGCGGTATTTCGGATTATCCACACCAATAAATCCAAATAAATGACCTTCATTTAACAATGGAAGAAGCATCAGCCTGCGTATTTCCTGATGCACTAATATTTTCCACAAATCCGGTGCTGACTCCCGATACATATCCACATCTTTGATAATAACCGGTCTGTCTTCCTTCAGACTGCCAATCACCAGTTTTACCCGGTCACCCGGTACCGATGCCAGATAAAACTGCTGGCTCTGAATCTCATTTTCACACCACTCACAGACATTACTCCAGCTATCTGCCTCTTTGGAATATAAAAAGATATAGCAGCGGTCTGCCTGATAAAATTCCCCGGTATGATGAAGAAGTTCACTGATGATATCAGCTTCATTTTCTTTTTCTTTCGCCTCTTCCAAGGCTTTCACAATGCCCTTTTCCACTTCTAACTGTTCTTCCAGCCTGCTCATGGAAATATTGATGGTATTCATGTCAATACCTATCTGAAGGCGGGCTGCCTTATTGCCCCAGTTTACTAATTTATCTTTCATCAACATCTGGGTTCCTAAGAATTCATTATTTGTATATCTGGTCAAAAACTTCTTATGCTTTAATTTTGCCGTATTACAATCTGGGCACGGTTCTTCCCTGCCCTCCAATACCTGATAACATTTCTTGCCGGCATAATCACTGACGCCGCTGATTCGTTGTCCGGCAGAGTTCATATAATATAACTCATAGCTTTCCACATCTAAGACATAGACCATCTCTTCTAACTGGTCTAATATTGCTTTATAATCGGTACCGTCTCCTGCTTCCGGCAGAATCACTGTACTATTCCCGCAATCTTCCTGCCACCGTTCTTCCTCTACATGTCCAAAAATATACTGTTTTTCAAACAGTTCTTCTTCAATCGGTTTACTGAAATAGAACCCCTGTAAAACTTCAGGTGCGAGCTCTGCAAGTGTCTGTAATTCCTCCGGTGTTTCTACCCCTTCACATACTACCCGGATCTGTGCACTTCTTGCCAGTTCAAAAATATTACGAAGAAGCCGGTAATTGTATGCACTCATATTAATCCGGCTGACAAAGCAACGGTCAATTTTAATCTCATCAATTGCCAGACTCTTAAGATAACTTAAGCTGGAATATCCGGTTCCAAAATCATCCATGGAAATCTGTATACCACGCTTGCCCCACTGATAAAATAACTGATTGTATTTGGTATAATCCTGTAACTGCATGCTTTCTGTCAGTTCCAGAATAATAGCTTCTCCGGGAATTCCTTCCTGTTCTAATAAATCATAAATGTACTGGCTTAAATCCGGCTGCTGTAACTGTATATAAGAAAGATTGATGCTCATGCGGAATTCCGGATTATAACGCCGCCACTTTGCACACTGGGCAATGGCTTCCTTCAATACCCATTTTCCCACCTGCACAATCATTCCGCTCTGCTCTAATATTCCAATAAAAAGATTTGGTGACACCACCCCATGATATTTTGAGCGGAAACGGAGCAATGCCTCTGCTCCCACTACTTCATAATTACTCATCCCAATCTGTGGCTGGAAGAGAAGATAAAATCCATCACACTGGTTGCGGATACTCTTTCTGATTTCTTCTGTTAAGTCAATAACCGACAACTGTTTCTCATAATCTTCTGCTGAGAAAAGAATCAACCGGTTCTTTCCGCTCTTCTTGGCACGGTCCAGGGAACTTTCTGCATAGTTAAACAGTATATTGGCATCCTTGATTCCGGACATCGGATAGCAGACTGCACCTGCTGAAAAGGTACAGTTCTCCATCATCTTCATCTGTATATTCTGGTATACCTCACGCGCAGCCTCCATATCATATCCCACAAAATTAACTGCAAACCGGTCACCATCCAGACGATAAATTTTTATATTTTCATCAATACTATTTTCCAGAAGTGCCGCAATCCTCTTTAAAATAAAATTACCATGCCTCTTCCATATTTCGTATTGATATTCTTAAAATTATCCACACCAAGGACAAGTAAAACACCTTCTTTTCTGCTATTCAGCATTTCATCCAGATGTTCCATTAATTTAGTACTATTAAAAAGTCCGGTAAGTGAATCTGTCTTTCCCAAAAGTACAGTATCTGATGTTCTTCCCACCATTACATAAGGAATCCCGGTCTCATCCAGTTCAGCTTTCCCACGACAGCTGATCCAGACCAGATTGCTGTTTCTGTCTACCAGCCGGTATTCCAAATCATGTATCAGGCTTTTTCCAGAGCAGATAGATTCCATATCATTAACCCACTGGTTTAAGTCTCTTCCATATACAATATCTTTCCAGTCATCTATGCTGCAGCTGTTGTTTTCATCCATGCGCAATGCATATCTCTTTGATATATCATTGCTGGCGAAATAAAATTTACCCTCTTTTAAATCTGCCAGAAATAAATAATCATCGGTACTTTCACTTAATAACTGCAGAGTCTGGTAGCATTCCGCAAATCCTTTTTTCCCTTTAAACAATTCATCCAGCGTATTCTTCTCCTGCATAGCCCCTCCAAAAAATATATATTTTTCTGTCTATACATTCCTTCCTGCATTTTTTAATTGTACATCAAATTATCGTTTTTTACAATATTTATTCAGAAAAGTGTCATAAAAGTACAACCGTATTCATCCGGCATCCGATGGCAGACTGTCCGCTGCACACAATACACCCCAGCCCAGCCTTGGATTTGGAAAAAGGGAATATCCCGGCAGTGGTCTTGCTCCCCGGATGAGATATGCTTTTATTTTTTCCCCATATAAAAAAGCATCATGTTTCTCTACTATTCCCCATTGCATAAAAAGTGCTGCCGTCCCGGTTACAAATGGCGTTGCCATTGAAGTTCCGCTTCGTACGGTATAACCGCCGCCCGGTGCACAGGATTCAATGTCCACCCCTGGCGCACAGATGTCCGGTTTCACCTGATTGGTCTCTCTGGTGAACCCTCTCCCGGAAAAGGCTGCCACCTGATTATATCTTGCATCATAGGCCCCCACCGAAATTACCTTATAGGCAGTGGATGGAATTGTAAGCGTTGTCTCTTCTGTGGGATATAAAAATCCGGTTGCTTCTCCGATGACCGCAAGGGAAGGCAGCCACATATTATATACCCCGGTTACAATCTTTTCCGGTATCAGCGTTATTTTATAGATTCCGCTGTCGATATAATTTTCCACCGGAAGAAAATCAAAATAGATTTCCTGAAAAGGACTGAAAGGGCTTGGTTCTCCAAAATATAATAAAACCTGCGTTCCTTCGATAGTAAATCTCTGGGGGCCTGCAGCTGCCGGATAATCCCCACCGTTTTCCCACTGGGATGCGTAATCCGGATGGAAAAAATATCCGCATAGGATTTCCAGATTTGTAAGCTTAACGCAGGCTCATATTCTCCTACTGCAAATTCCACTTCCTGTTCTCTTCCCATTACAAGCTGCCCGGAGGTATGCCCTCTGGCACTGCCTTCATTTCCGGTGCCAATCACCAGAACCGATTTCCAGTAATTTGCCATATCAGATAAATAGGTTTCAAGAAGAGAGGTTCCATCATGGGAACCATAGGTATTGCCAAAGCTTATATTTACTGCCACCGGCTGCTTAAGTTCCAGTGCTTTCCGGAGAATATAATCCATTCCAAGCATCAGCTCTGTTGTCCTTGGAAAGGAATTTTTCCCCGGTGTGCCAAGCTTTACCACCAGCAAATCACTTTCATATGCCACGCCCCGGTTTCTTTCATTGGATGATCTTCCATTTCCCGCTGCGATTCCTGCCACATGGGTTCCGTGCCCGGATAAATCCCGGCTGGGGCAGATACGGTACCCCTCCTGTATATCCTCCTGCTGCAATGCATCATTAATTATATTCCGGTCATATTCTGTCCCGAGCCGGAATCCGGTAGGTGGATTTCCTGCAATGCTTTGATCCCAGATTGCCAGAATCCGGCTGCTTCCATCTTCCTTTCTAAAATCCGGGTGTCTGTAATCGATGCCACTATCTAAAAATGCCGTTATCACACCTTTCCCACTCAATCCCGTTCCCCCTAACCCCATTTTTCTTGTATAAAGGGACGTAATGCAGGAGGCTCTGATTCCCTGCTGTACAGAGAAAAAGAGCCTCTTTGGTTTTTCCATATATTCAATTTCTGTCCGGTCTGTTACCGCATCCATCAAAGCCTCCGGCAGCCGGATAACTGCATATTCATTGCTCAGTTCTGTAACTTCAATATCCGGAAATATCTCCTCTAATTTTCTGAGACTTCCGGTATATTTTACAATGACTTCCCATGTGTCCGTTTCTTCCTGATATCCTACATTTAAGTTTAAGGACTGCAGTCTTTCCTCTTCCGTTGCATCCAGTGCCAGATTCAGTAAGTTTTCCCGTTTCGAACTGTTCATTCCATCTCCCGGCAATTTCTTTTATTACTACTCTATCGCAATCCGGTATTTTTATGCACTTCTTTTCAGCTTATTGTACCAATACTGTTTCATACTCTGCTGTCTCTTATTGTGGTGTTACGGTTCCGTCATCCTGCACCGTTACGCCAAAGGAAATGCTGTTGATATAGTCATTCAACTGCTGCTGTTCTAATTCATTCATCTGTCTGGTCTTTCCATTTTCTGCCTTTGCTCCCACCAGCTTATAAGAAATTGTACCCTCCTTATCCACTACCATTTCCACTGCCATGGTGCGTTCAATGCTGCTGCCAAAAACAAAATTGCCAAGGCTGTAAAACACCGGCTTTCCATCGATATATTCAATGCCCTGCAGACAATGGGAATGTGCACCAAACACTACATCTGCACCGGCTTCAATATATTTCTGTGCCAGTGTTCTCTGATATGCCTCAGGTTTTTCCTGATGTTCCAAGCCCCAGTGGACATAAACCACCAGCACATCACACTGACTACGCGCTTCGGCAATGGCATTGACAAATCGCGTTTCGTCATAAGTAGAAAGTACGCCCGGTGCTGCGCTTTCTACATTCCAGCCGGCAACCGGAAGTACGCGGGATGCTGCAAGGAATCCATATTTTTCCCATTTACTTCTATAATCTGGACTTCCTGTGCACGCTCAACACTGTCTCCTGCTCCGGCATATAAAATGCCCTGTCCATCTAAGGTTGTAAAGGTATCACTCAATGCTTCCCTTCCATAATCGAGGATATGATTATTTGCCAGAGTGACCACGTCCACGCCCATTTCCTTTAATGCTGCTGCATAGGATGGGTCTGTGCGGAAGGTATACTGCTTGTCCTCCATCTGGGTGCCCCGGTTACTAAACGGAAATTCTTCATTTACCATGGTAATATCTGCATTTACAAGCAGCTCTTTCATGCCATTATCTATGACAGCGTCTATGCCTCCGGCATCATAGTTTGTTTTAAAAGAATTGGCAAAAAGTACGTCTCCGGTAAACATCAGTGTTGTATCTTCTGTTACATCTGTTGTTTCCGTGTTTTTCCCAATCTTCTTATCTGCATCTTCAGAAGCTGCATCCTTTCCGGCTTCCACATCATTTTTACCGTCAGTTTTATCACCGGTCTTTAAATCGGATTCTCCATTTTTATCCTTGCTGTCTTCTGCAGCTTCTGTCCCTGCTGTTGCGGCAGTCTGCCGGCTGTCCTTCTGGCGGATGCTTCCACCGTGATGGGCTGCATATATCATTGCTGCACCCAGCAGAATCACACACACTATAGAAACTATATATAATGCAATCCGAACTTCTTTCTTCATTATTTTATCTCCTTTTTTGTAGTCATGTTTCCGTGACTATTTTACCAATGAATGAGCATTTCGGCAATCGTAAAATTTGTATACTCCTTTTGCCTTCAAACTGGCATGGTCATGTTTGTTATATCTGGCTATTTTACTCAAACCACATTTTACATATGATAGGGAAAACGATTTGCAGATCACATACCAAAGAAAGGATTTACTTTATTATGAAAAATACAAAGAAAATGGTTACTGCGGTACCTTGCTTGCTGCATTTACCTGCATTGCAACTATGATTATTAAGATTCCTACACCAACTTTTGGATATATTCATTTAGGAGACGGACTGGTACTCCTATGTGGTATTATCTTAGGTCCTGAATTGGTGCACTTGCCGCTGGTATCGGCTCCATGTTTGCTGATATTTTCTCCGGCTATATGACCTGGGCTCCTGCCACTTTAATCATCAAGGCTCTGACCGCATGCATCGCCGGACTTCTGTTCCACAAACTGCGTCTTAACATTTCTTCCAAAGCTAACCGCAGTGTCCGCGTTGTTATCGGCGGTATCGTAGGTGAGGCTCTTATGGTACTTGGCTACTTCCTGTTTGAAGCAGGTCTTGCTGCATTTGCCAGCGGTTCTTTCTCCTCCGCTGCTCTTGCTACCGGAATTGCTTCTTCTGCTGCAGGTATTCCATTCAATATCGTCCAGGGTGTTGTCGGCATTATTCTCTGCCTGATTCTGCTCCCGGTTTTAAGTAAAATCAATGATGTAAATGAGTGGGTTTCCAAGTAAATAATTTTATAAAAAATGATAGCAGGCAATGTCTTTTCACATTATCTGCTATCATTTTTATGCTGCTGGCAGCCCGCAAAGCGTGTTTCTCATCGTTTTTCAAAAATCACATCAACATTTCCCACGTCACAGTTTATATCCATATCATAATCTGCACCATTGTCGATTTCGTCATCTCTGCCAAGTCCGGCAACAGAAATATCTCCTGCTTTTATAGAACCAACACCACAGCTTAAACTGTAATTGTAATCCTGCTGCTCACCGGTTAATTTCAATTCCATGTTTCCCACATTACAGTTAGCGTCCAAATCACCTTTTACTTCACCGGCAAAATCAAGATTTCCGGCATCCACTTCAAAGCTTGCATATGCTGTTGTCAGCAGTCCTTCTTTTATATCAATATCTCTTGCTCCGACTTCAACCGAAAGTTCCTCTAATTCAAGCTGTTCCGGCACTTCAATAACCACCTGTAAACGATGCACTCCATCGCCCCAATATGCGGCATGGAAGTTTTCGCTGATTGTTAAAGTTCCATCTTCCAATGCAGTCTCTACCTCGGCATTTTTAGAAGTTGTTATTACCTTAATCTCTTTGCCTTTTCCTTTGACTACTTTCAACATTCCTGCATCCATATCGATATCAAGTGATTTCACATCTTCCGGTGCAAATGCAGTCTCTTCTGTACTGTCTGTTCCTTTATCCTGTCCTTCCCAGTCAGTTACATCCCAATGAAATGCAAATTTATTATTTTGCACTGCTTCTACAAATTCCCGCATGGTTCCACCGGTTGCAATTCCAATTCCTAATACCACGCAGCCTAAAAGAAAACAGCCTAATGCGATACCAAAAATAATTTTTAATGCTTTTTTCATGCGCAAGCGCCCCCTTTCTTCTTAAACAGTGACTGCCATAATTTTGCAATTCCTTTTGCAAACCATGGAAGAAACTTTCCACATACCAGAACCAGAAGTCCTACTTTTTACATAATCCAATTGCAAGCATCAGAAGTCCGGCTGCCATAGAAATAAAACCTAAGGAAATTACGCCTGTTACCAAAATTGTAATTGCTACACCTACTACCGCTATTCCGCCGATCACACAGCCGACTGCAATTCCAAATAGTCCTCCGATAATTCCTGCTAACGTTCCACCAATTGCTACTAAAATACCGCCCCAGATTGGTGAAGTAAGCACCAGCAGGATTATAAGCAGAATATTTCTTGTGGTATTGTCTTCCCTTTGGCTCGTTCCGTTATAATTCTGCTGCCCCATATTCTGGCTCGTCCGTTATAATTCTGCTGCCCCATATTCTGGCTTGCACCATTATAATTCTGCTGTCCCATACTCTGGCTTGCACCGTTATAATTCTGCTGATTACCGGAAGATGCTGTCTCACTATTATTGCATCCTGGGAAATCTGCCCGGATGGTTGCTGCCACTTTTTCCGGAGATTCTAATTCCCGGATTATCTTCTCTTCATTTTCTTCTCCTGCATCCTCAAAGTAGCTGGTATAGTATGCAATTGCTTCCCGTTTTTCCTCTTCCGGAATTCCTTCTAATAACTGCTCCAGCCTTCTCATAAACTCCTGTCTGTTCATATCTTCTCCTCTCCGGAAAATAATTCTGTTATTTTCGAAGAATAATTTTCCCATTCCTTCCGATAATATGTTAATCTTTCATTTCCATTCCCAGTTATCTTATAATACCTTCGATTTCTGCCCCCACATTCTCTGTCGTATACTTCCAGACAACCGTCCTTTTGCAATCTTCGCAAAACCGGATACAGTGTAGATTCTGAAACCTCAATCGCTTTCCGCACATCCTGCGTGATCTTATAACCATAAGTACCTTCCTCATCCTTTGATACTACAGCTAAAACAATCGCATCCAAAAGGGCCGCGCCTGTATTAAATACCATGCAATCACTCCTCCAGATTTTCATAAATATAATATTATTATTAATGCATTACTATTTCATATTCAATACTATATATCATATAATATTATTTGTCAACCTATAAAACCTGTCACTGGCAGCATTTTACGAATGCCGGGCAACTAAAAAAGAGCCTTGCTTCGTTCTTTTCAAACAACCAAGACTCTTTTTCTCTTATTTCTACATTCGTTTCCTGTTTTCTATTTTAATTATTTTCCGGCAAATACTTTTTCTACCACTTCCGGAAGCTGTGACAAATTTTCAATTTCCGGTACTTCATCATCAATTGTGCCAAATCCATATGCTGCATGGATAAAAGCGACTCCTGCCTTTTTGCTGGATTCGTAATCGCTCTGGATATCTCCCACATACACTGCATCGGTAAGTGCATTCCGGGATACTACCAGGGCTATATTATCTTCTTTCTGTTTTTCATTATTTCCATAGCATTCTATATCAGAAATATATTTTCCTAAATTATAATAAGAAAGAAAAGCCTCGATATATCCGCTCTGACAATTGCTTACGATATAAAGTTCATATTTTTCCTTCAGCTTTGCAAAGGTTTCTTCCACACCCGGATATAACACTGCACCATGCCCGGACAGATATTCATTTTCATATTCGCCACATTTATCTAAAAGTTCCATCCGCTCTTTTTCCGGCATATCCGGGAAAAATTTTGCTGCAATAACATCCATTGTTTTTCCCATGATTCCACGAAAATCCTCTACAGTCAGAGGTGTACGGTTCACTTTTTCCTGTTTTAATATTTCATTCCAGGATTCTGCCACACCGACTGTAGAATCCCACAGTGTTCCATCCATATCAAAAATTATTCCCTGCTTCATTTTTCTTTCCTTCTTCTATTTTTTTGTTTTCTATTAGTTTTTAAATTTTTTGTTCAATTTTATTCCTACATGGTGTATAATACCATTATTACAAAAAAAATTGCAAGGAGATTTCTTATGAGTCAGGAAAAAGTTGACCGTTATAAAGAACAAAAGAAAAATCGTAAAAAATAATGAAACAGGAGAAATGCAAGCGTTATCTGGGTTATACCGCTACCGTTGTTGTCATTGCACTTATCATAGGATGGGCAGGCTTCTCCATTTATAAAAATCATGAAGCAAATAAACCGGTATCCTATACAGAGGTAGATTTAAGTGCTCTTACGGATTACTATTCCAATCTGCAGGTGGACTAATTTGAGTGGAACAGATATCATCCAATTAGTAAGTCTTGTCATACTGATTCTTTTATCAGCATTCTTTTCTTCTGCTGAAACCGCTCTTGTAACCGTTAACCGGATTAAGATGCGGACCTTGGCAGATGAAGGAAATGTAAGGGCAAAGCGCGTGCTTGCTATCACGGATCATTCATCTAAGATGTTAAGCGCTATTTTAATCGGGAATAATATTGTAAACTTATCCGCCTCTGCTATTTCTACAGCACTTGCCATCCGCATTTTCGGAAGTGTTGCTGCCGGAATATCAACTGGAATTTTAACTGTTTTGATTCTGATTTTCGGTGAAATCACTCCAAAAACAATTGCTACCATACATTCCGAAAAACTGGCATTGGCGTACTCCGGAGTTGTCAGCTTTCTTATGAAGGTTCTTACTCCTGTCATCTTTATTATTAATATGCTTTCCCATGGCTTCTTAAAGCTCCTGCATATTAATCCTGATGCCAAGAAGCAGACCATGACAGAAGCCGAGCTTCGTACTATCGTAAATGTCAGTCACGAATCCGGTGTTATTGAGAATGAAGAACGCAATATGATTAATAATGTGTTCGATTTAACTGATTCTGAAGCAAAAGAAATTATGGTTCCCCGCATAGATATGACTTTCGTAGATGTCAATGCCAGCTACGAAAAATTATTAGAGATTTTCCGGGAAGCCAAATATACAAGATTACCGGTATATGAAGATACCACGGACAATGTCATTGGTATTTTAAATGTAAAGGATTTATTGCTCTATGATGACCGGACGAATTTTTCCATCCGCTCTATTATGAGGGAACCGTTCTTTACATATGAGCATAAGAACACTGCTGAATTATTAAAAGAAATGCAGGCTTCTTCCCTCAACATTGCTATCGTACTAGATGAATATGGTGCAACTGCCGGTCTTGTTACTTTAGAGGATTTATTAGAGGAAATTGTAGGCGAAATTCATGACGAATATGATGCCAATGAAGAAGCTGATATTACTGCTTTAAATGAAAAAGAATACCTAGTCAACGGTTCCATGAATCTTTATGATATGTGTGAAAAACTGGGGATTCATTTAGAGTCGGAAGATTATGATTCCATTGGCGGCTATATCTTAGAACATGTAGACCATCTTCCGGACGAGGGAGAATCCATTACTACAGAAAATGGAATCCTGCTCCGGGTTGAAAAAATGGATAAGAACAGAATCGAAAAGGTATATCTGAAAACTCCTTAGGGAGTTTTCGATATACCTTTCTTTTTTCTATCATCAGTCATCTGCATACGGAATATGATAACTGAATTTACTTAATCTTACATGATATGCACCATCATAATTTCCCACAAAAGTTGTACTTACCAGTCTGGTATAATGTAATTCATACAGCTCATTGTCCACTCTTACTGCATCTGCAATATCATAATCCATCGGCCAGTAATATCCCATTGTTCCATCATCAAAACTCATCACAGTCCAAAGTGGATACGGGCATGGATTTGCTGGCTTTGTTTCCTCTGCCGGCGGTTCTGTCGGTGTCGTTGCCGGAGTTTCCGACGGTGTATCTGATGGTGCTGCCGGAGTCTCCGATGGTGTATCTGATGGTGCTGCTGGAATTCCACCGACAGGGTCCTGTCCCCGGATGTCGTTGCGTTTTTCTGAGCTGAAGGGGACCTGCCCTCCTGCAGTTGATGCCGGCTCTGTTGGTTCCTTTCCCGGTGTCACTTCCTGTGTTCCCTTTTTATCGGTTTTTTCATTCTTTCCCTCGGATTCATCCGGCACTTCCTGCTTTGCCAACAGAACCTCTTCTTTCTTCTGCTGAAATACCTCCTGCAATGCTTCCGTCTTACATACCACAAATCCTGTTGCAGTATGCGCCTCTGCTTCGTGGAATTTTCCTATGGATGTTTTGTTCAAAACATGATTACTGCTCTTCTGTACGAAAAGTGTACCACCAACTACAGCTGCCACTGTAAGCAGACAGCCTGATAAAATCAATATTTTTTTCTTTGGATTCAATTTTTCATAACTCCTTTCACTTTTCTCCAACTATACCATAAGTTATTTTTATTGTGCAACCAATTTCTTCTTTCTTTCTAAATTTCGGCATTTTCACCGATACAATGGATAAATTTATTCCGAAAACGCTCTATTTCCGTCATTTTCCCGGTATTATGCTGCAATTCATATTCTTTCATCTCATTCATCTGTTGATGTGATAAATTCCAGACTTCTAAAGCCGTATTCCTTTGCAATGCCTCTTCTAACTGTCTGTAATTTTCTTCTCTCCTCCAAATAGAATCCTGTGTTATGGTATCAAGATATTTTTCACTGATAAATCGAAACGTTTTTTCTTTGTCCTCCACCTGTTGCGAGGTAGTATCCACCAGATAAACGGTAACCTGTTTTCTGCTGACATTGCCAACTGCATCTTTTGCATAATAAGTAATCGTGGTGGTTCCTTCATGCGCAAAGTTCTTCCACTCTTCTTCCGTATAATCTTCCACGCAAAAAACAGTATTCTTCTCTTCATCTCCTCCGCTCTTTAAGATACCTTCCGGATTATCTTCTGAGCTGCTTTCTCTGTCCTTTGCACATGCCTGCTGCAAAAGTATTTCCTCTGTAATCCTGCCGCTTCTTGCATCCGTCAAACTATAATACTGATCTTTTGCCTCAATAACAGGACTCTCATCCCACTGTGCATATAATCTCTGTTCCCCTGCATGGCAAAAAACATCTTCTTCCCCGATAAGTTCTTTTTCCTGCCATATTACATCCGGCTTTTTATCTTCCTCTTTGTCCTGTTCTGCATCCGGCTCTGTGCTCCATCCTAAGAAAAGGAAGTTCTCCCGCACGGCGTCTGGCATTTCTCCATAGGGTGTCCCATAATATCGGCTCTCCTGCTTTGTCTCTTCTCCATCGATAAGACCTCCATTTCCAACAAAAATGATTGGAAAACAATAGCAAAAATCCGTATCTGCTGTTGCATAGCCATCCAGACTGTCATATGCATAAATTGAAATCAGATGCCTTCCATATTCATTCTTATGTTTTATAGCAGAGGTATAATAACGGTAATTGTAGTTTTGTCCCTCTATAAAATAGTCCCCTTTTTCTCCTAATTCTGCCACCTGCCATTCTGCCGTCAAATCATCCTGTCCCTGATGTTCACTCCACACAGCAAAAGCAGTCTTTTGATTCCATCTCCGCCATCCCGCACAAAGACATATGTATAGAATCCATCCGTTCCATTCTGAATCGATATCGTCCGCTCTATAACCGGTGGCTTTGATTTCTTCCAGATGGCATAAAGGTCTGATTCTCCGTTACCACTACCTTATCTCCTGAATTATATACCGGCTCTTTCGCATCCTTCCTGTCTGCCCAGCCGGCAAACGCATACCCACTGCGCTTTGCGGATGGAAGTATTACTTCTGCATCCTTCCATTGTGCCTTTAATAGAACCTCTCCCTTATGCTTTGAAGATAAATTTAATACCTGTGCCTTATCTTCGTATACAGAAAGTTCTGATAACGCTTCCGGCACACCGATTGTGCCTATTCCCTCTCTATGCTCATTATATCCATGATTTATCCAATGTAATAAATATGACTCACGCCGACTGCCAAATGCCTGTTTTAAATCTTCCCCTCCATGTTTCATATAATCCGTCAATCGAAAATATGGACTGGATATTCTTCGTTCCCTGCCCTGTATCACATACTGATAGAAATGTTTTACTAGTGCTGCCTTATTAAACCCGAAACTTTCCAGTAAATCCTGATTTGCTTTTGCATAACAGGGGGCATCAAATGCATACCACGGAAATTCTATTCCGTTATAATAAAAACTGTTATGATCTTCCCACCCGGCAAAGGTGCTTTCCGCGGTAAGTTTCTCTGCCTCAGATGTTCCACCATTTCCATCCGAGGTTACTGTATACTCTTTCTTATACTGATTCTGCTGTAATTGAATCTGTTTTCCATACAGCACATCCGGTTGAGAAGCAACAGTTCCGCTGGTAGCCCCATTTCCATCATAATGAATGGTATAACGATTTTCGAGATAATTTACTTCGATATTATCATTATGCCATGCGCCATCATCTCCCCAGGGTGTCATTCCACATCCGTTGGTGTCTACCACAAAACTACAGGTTTCCTCTTCCATACTCTCAAAGTATGTCTGATAGCAGTTGCTGGTAGACACTCCTTCAAAATGATGCCCCAGCTCCGGCAGACGAAACGTAACCGGAAGATGATATTCCCTTGCTCCTATTTCAGAAGTTGCATTATCATGTCTGGTATAATATTCCCTATCTTCTAATGTAATGCCAAGCTCGTCTCCCCAATCAGATACATTTTATAATAGATTCGATAATTAATCCCATTGGAATGACGTTCCCCCTATATTACAGTCAATCCGGTAACGAGCCGTTCTTCCACCTGCATTGTCACGAACTATCAATATGAAATACCCGGAAGTTTCCGGATACCAGGTCTGCGCACTTCCGTAAACAGATGAAGTCAATTCATCCGGCATTTCTTCCAACTGCTTGGTTTCTTCTGTTTCTAATACTTCTGTTTCTAATACTTCTGCTTCTAATACTTCTGTTTTTTCAGATTCTGCCACCTCAGTTTCTTCTACCGTTTCCGCACTTATCGTCTGAATACTGCACGGACTCATAAAAAAGAATCATGCATCCGCAAAGGAAACGGCATACTCCCTTTCGCACCTTCTTTTTCATGCTTACCCACCTATTCAAATACTGCATAATATGTCTGATTTTCTTCTACACACTGTGTAAAATCCGCGAGATAATCCTTGCTGTCCCGCCACTCTAAAAACTTCTTTTTCAAATCATCACAAACCGGTTCTGCCGGAGAGGTACAGTAATCCCCCTTTTGTATTTCCAGCTTCTTATAATAAGATTTTCCCTGTTCCATTTCTTCCCTGGAGCGATAAAAGATTACCGTCTGCATTGCCACTTCTTTTTCCCCTTTCTCCGTTTCTTCTCCATTCCCATCGTCATCTGTAAGAATTGTACGGCAGCACTTTATACTGCCCATTTTCCCACCTGGATAAGAAAAATGCTCTTCCACTTCCACAGAAAGTAATCCTTTTTCTGCATCTGCTGCAAGCATCCGAACGGTTAATTCTGAATCGGAATTCATCTGCGGAACCAGATTTCGAATCAGTAATGTCCTCATATCTTCGGAAGTATAATCTCTGTCTGCATCCGCCTGTACCATCTGCAATGTTGTTTCCATTGCTTCGGTAAGACTCTGTTCTAATTCTTCTTTTCGCACATTCTTATGCTGCATGGTCAGTAGCATCACTACAAAAAGTACGACAATGCCGCCGGACAATACCCCAAATACCATCTGTTTCATATACCGCCTCCATTTACCGGAATCCGGAAACGGGAAAACCGTCTGCTTTTCATATGCATCTTCTGCCCGCACCTCTATTTCATAGATTCCTGCCTTTTCATAAATATCTTCTACTGTTTTTCCTGCCTGATTTCTGATATCAGTTATCTCAATCTTAAGTTCCTTTCCATCTGCATCCACTGCGTGAAACAGTTCTGATAACGCTATCTTATCTGCAATCGTTAAGATGCGATTATCTTCATAGATAATCACCGGAACCTGACGGCTATGAATATCTTTTAACATTTTTCCGTCCATATTATTTCCAACATCTGCACCGGCTGCCGGACGTTCCATCCCACTTCCAATTATGCGAAATCCCCATAAGCATAATATCAGTAACATTGCCGCCACTAATACAGTAATTACTGTCTGTCCATATTCTTTCCATAATGTTTTCATTTGTTTTACCCCAATGCCCCCTGTGCCCTACTTATCATTTCATAAAGATAACCTCCCTGTGAAAACAGTCCAAATAAAATTCCTGTCAGAACAATGACAGCCAGAACCGCTATCACAAGTCCACCATATTCTTCCATAAAAAAATGCATTTTTATCCCCTTACCGGACATAACCAAGCAAATACCACAACACTCCGATACAACCACTTCCAAGTACTGCATAGATGATTGCCTGTCCATAATCCTCCATAATTTTTCTCATAAATCTACCTTCCAAATCCCCGGATACTATGCTCCGTTTTACTGTGAAATGGTCCCATCCGGTATGCGTAATGCAATATCACCTCCGCCATGGTTACCTCCTTTTCCACGGGCGGCACATTTCCATTTTCACATACAGTTACAGCTCCGGAATCCTCATATAAATTAACCTGCAGCTGATAGCCCAGTTCATCAGCCTGCTTTATACAGGCATTTATTACTTCCCGGTTATAATTGCTGTTTTCCAGTTCCACTACCACATCCGATTTAAAATTTCTTGCCTGACAAATCTGCGCTTCTGCTGCAACAATACCTATTCCAACTGTTGACAGCAGCATCATCAGAAATATTCCAAGATATGTTTTTATTACCTGTTCCATCTAATCCCCTATCTATATACGCTTGCTAAAAATACCACCAGAAATGCCGTCATATCAATCATCATTTTTCCTGCTCCAGTCAATGCCGGGGCTAAAAACAATGCATATAATCCAGCCAGTGAATCCTGATTTTGTTCTCTTTCTGCCTTATCTAAAAGTTCCTGATTCCGTTTTAAAATCTGACTTAACTGCTTTTCACTGTTTCCATATCCGCCGTTGGATAATGCATACAACATCCGCATAGTAGAATGCACATCCGGTAAATCATAATCTTTTAAAAAATTAAGATATGGTTCCAGACTCTCCGGATTCTGTGAAAGTTCTTCCAGCATATCATCCACTGCCGGTCTTAGAACCTCCGGTGTCTGCGGCCGGATACGATAAAATGCCACCTGCACATTTTCAGTCTGAAGCAATAAAGAAATGTCCATTAACCACTGCGGAAATTCCTTTTCCATTTTCTTTCTCAGATACTTCCGGTAGAAATTACTGCGCACGCCTTTATGGAACTGCACATAACGATATTTCTTTTCATCCCCTTCTCCATAAGATTCCCTTTCCTTCAACCAGTTGCAGCAGGTACGCTTCATTGCCCGGAAGCAAATCAGCATATCCAAGGACAGAAAAAGAATTGATGCAATCTGGCAAACCCAAAGTTGCGATAATTCAATATCTTTTGGCAGCAAATGATTCGTTATCGCACATACCAGAATGGATAAACCCACCGCTAAGAATACATTTCTTCGATATTTCTTACAGTCCCGCTGATGCAGTCTGACCCGTTCCATCCACTTCTGCAAATCCTCTAAAAGCAATTCCACCGTTGTCTCGTATGCTCCGCCATACTGTTCTACCATCAGAAAATACGCATGAATCTCTTTCATTCTGCGATTCTCATACTGCTGCTCAATCGCATCTAACTCTTCTTTCATATTGCTGTCATATTCTTTTCGTAAATGAAAGATTGCGGTTTCTATCTGTTTTCGCATGGCCCCCCGGTTCAAACAATACACAAACTGTCTCCAGTGCAGATAAGATTTTCGGATTCTGCAAAAATGCATACAGCATCTGCTCCATATACAATTCTGCTTCCTGCAGACGTATCTTTTGCCGGCCCTCTTCCTTCAACACTTTATCCATACGCCACATAACAAGAACAAATACAATACTGCAGCAGATATATCCCTGCCACTTAAGCTGTAATAAAAAAATGCTGCCAGCAGCAATAATCCATAACAGCCTCCATAGGCAACGAAATGCTCATTCTTTTTCATATCCTTCTCCTTCCAGACGATGTTGTATCATCGGATTATCAAATGGCTCGAAATTCCATGCCGCTTCATACGCGCAATCAGCCCTTTGGGAAGTTCTCTCACCATAAGATTGCCATCCACCACCTGCATATGTATTTCATTTCTTCCTTCTTCTCTTACAAAGAAACAGACCTGGTCTATATAACGATACAATTTTCCTTCTGCACTCATTTTCTTCCGCAGCAGAATTCCAACATCAACATAGCTGTATACATCATTTTCCATGCGGTCTGCATCCATACGGCTCTCCATCATATTTAAAATACGATCCGGAATTTTACGCACATCATCCGTATGAAGCGTGGTAAATCCACGGATTCCGGTAGACCAGCATTCCAACAAAGACTTTACTTCCGTAGAACGTGCCTCCGATAACATAATCCAGGATGGATTCTGTCTGAGACATGTCTTGATGGCTTTGGTATAATCAAAATCCGGATTAATTCGCAGTTCCACACAATCTTTTCCGGGATTAATCTGACTGTAATGCCATTCCGGATTATCCTCTATTGTAATGACACGCTCTCCTGCCGGAATAAACTGCGAGAAAAATTTTGCACATTCTGTCTTTCCCGCCCCCGGTTCTCCACAAAAGACAAAATTCATTTTTGCAGCCACACAATTGGTCAGCAATTCTAATACCGGAACAGCTACATACTCATCCTCCACCATCTTTTTTACCTGCATACGCGGCATTGGCATTGATTTACGGATGCAGATGCTCCTGCCGGATATGGCAACAGATTCATGCACAATACTGATACGCAGCGTGTCGGTCTCCGCCTCCAACAAATTATTTTTCTTGTTAAAAGGCTTGCTCACTTCATTGGCAATCCGATGGGAAAACTGCTCTACAAACTTCTCTGTAATTCCATGGCTTCGAATCAGATATCGTTCATTTTCTACATCTGTAATCCACAACTGGTTTCCGTTATAGTCAATATCTGTAATCTTATCATTCCGGACATAACGCCAAAGGGGACCAAAATAATCCGGCTCCATCCGGATACCCAGTTCCTGTCTGTCCAAGTCATCCCCTCCTATGGTGTTCCGATGTTATTTCCAAAGTTATCAATTAAGTTCTTAAATGCATCATAAACGGGACCACTGGTTCCATTTCCCATAATTGCTGTCACAAGTGCTGCTAATGCTGCAATCGCAACTACTGTTATAATTACCCCACCATACTGTTCAAAAATTTCTTTCAAATAAGAAAACCCCTTTCTATACTGAATTTCGTTTCACTGTTTGGAATATTTGGGAGGAAACTCCCTGATAAAAAAAGATAAATAAGATGGCTCTAATCATACCTGCTTTTTTTTTTTTTGTAAAGATATTTTTTCATTTTTATAAAAATTTTACATTTTCATTTTTCATTATGCTATAATAAAAAGGTATGATTTTATGTCAAAATTTTATATAAGAAATACAGGAGGACACATGAATAAATTTATTATTACCACCGACACTACCGCAGATTTGCCGGCAGATTATGTAGCAGAACATAATCTTGGCATGCTGTCACTCACTTATACTATAGACGGCAAAACCTATGACTGGAAACATCCAATGGATGTCAAAGAATTCTATGCAAAGATGCGCGCTGGCTCTCTGCCTACCACCTCTCAGGTCAACCCGGAAACTGCCCGCGAAATCTTTACAAAAATTGCCACGGAAAATGACTGTGATATTCTTCACATTGCCTTTTCCAGCGGACTCAGTGGCAGCTACTCCAGTACAAAAATTGCTGCAAGTGAAATGGAAGAAGATAATTTCCCACATAAAGTCGTTGTCGTAGACTCTCTCTGTGCTTCCATGGGAGAGGGACTTCTGGTTCACAAAGCTGTCCAGATGAAAGAAAATGGTGCCACTTTAGAAGAAACCGTAAAATGGCTGGAGGAAAATAAACTACATCTGGTACATAACTTTACGGTAGATGATTTGTTCCACCTTCACAGAGGCGGACGTGTTTCTAAAACCGCTGCGGTTCTTGGTACCATGATTAACTTAAAGCCGGTGCTTCATGTAGATGATGAAGGTCATCTTATTATGGTTTCAAAGGTTCGTGGACGTAAAAAATCCCTGATTACCCTGGTTGACAATATGGAAAAGCAGATGGGCTCCTACCGTGACCAGAATGATATCGTATTTATCAGCCATGGTGATGCTTTAGAAGATGCACAGTTTGTTGCAAATCTTGTAAAAGAACGTTTTGGCATCGACAGCTTCTTAATCAATTATGTCGGTTCAACCATCGGTGCACATTCCGGTCCTGGAACGATTGCATTGTTCTATATGGGTGAATATCGATAAAACACCGACAGATACAAACCGGTCAAAGTCAGCTTCTTACGGATGTCTGGCAAAATGTCTGACAACTACGAGAAACACGCTTTGCGAGTTTCTCGAGTTATCGCGGTGCTCGCCAAATCTGCATGCAAGCATGCGATTTTTCTCGCTACTCGCGTAAATCAAAAAAGAGTTATTGTACCACGGTTTAAAATTCTGTGATACAATAACTCTTTTATTTATGTGAGAAACATGCTTTATCTGTTTCTTTATTTTTCTGCAGCTTCTTCTGCTTCTTTTTCTTCTACTTCTTTCTCATCCACTTTGATGCACAGTTCCTCTAACTGCTTCTCATCTACGATATCCGGGGCATTGGACATAAGGTCGGAAGCATCCTTTACCTTCGGGAATGCAATGACGTCACGGATGGAATCTGCATGTACCATGTGCATAATCAGACGGTCTACACCGTAAGCCAGTCCTGCGTGTGGCGGTACACCATAGGAGAATGCATCCAGAAGGAATCCAAACTGCTCATGTGCTCTCTCTTTTGTAAATCCAAGAACCTCAAACATTTTCTCCTGAATATCATCCTGATGGATACGGACAGAACCGCCGCCAAGCTCGGTACCGTTTAATACGATATCATATGCTTTTGCACGAACAGCGCCCGGATCAGAATCAATCTTATCCCAGTCTTCTTCCATCGGCATGGTAAACGGATGATGCATTGCCATATAACGATTCTCTTCGTCTGACCACTCCAACAATGGGAACTCTGTAATCCAGAGGAAATTATACTGGTTCGGGTCTAAGAGGTCTAATTCTTTGGCAATTTCAAGACGAAGTGCACCTAATACATTCCATACAATTTTATTCTTGTCTGCTGCAAATAAAAGCAGGTCTCCCGGCTTTCCGTCCATTGCTGCTACCAGATTCTTCAATTCCTCTTCTGTCATGAATTTTGCAAAGGATGATTTATAGCTGCCATCTTCCTGTACAGAAAGATAAGCAAGTCCCTTTGCACCATAACCTTTTACGAACTCAACCAGCTTATCGATCTTTTTACTCGGCATACCAGCCTGTCCTTTTGCATTGATACCACGGACAGAACCACCCTGCTCTAACGCACTGGTAAATACACCAAAACCGCAATCTTTTACAATATCAGATACATCCTTTAATTCCATTCCAAAACGGGTATCCGGCTTATCAGAACCAAAACGATCCATTGCTTCCTGCCAAGGCATTCTCTTAAGTGGAAGTTCTACATCTACACCGATGGCTTCTTTGAAAATGTATTTTAACAGACGCTCATTGACATCTAATACATCATCAATATCTACAAAAGAAAGCTCCATATCTGCCTGGGTAAATTCCGGCTGACGGTCTGCACGTAAATCCTCATCACGGAAACATTTTGCAATCTGGAAATAACGGTCATATCCGGATGCCATCAGAAGCTGTTTGAAAAGCTGTGGTGACTGCGGCAATGCATAAAAATTTGCCCGGATGTATACGGCTTGGCACCAGATAATCTCTTGCACCTTCCGGTGTAGATTTACAAAGAATCGGAGTTTCAATCTCTAAGAAACCTTCTTTTGCCATAAAATCACGCATCAGATATGCTACTTTACTACGCAGCATCAGGTTACGCTGGATATCCGGTCTACGTAAATCAAGATAACGATATTTTAAACGAATCTCATCTTTGGTCTGGCTGTTCTCTTCAATCTGAAATGGCGGTGTCTGTGATTCTGAGAGAATACGGATACTCTCAGCAATTACCTCAATATCACCGGTCTTTAAATTCTCATTGACTGCTGCAGAACGCTTCTGTACCGTTCCTTCGACTGCAATAACAAACTCGCTACGCAATGTTCCCGCTTTGGCAAAGCCTTCGCTTCCTACCTTTGGCTCGTCGAATACAAGCTGCAGAATTCCGGAACGGTCTCTTAAATCTATGAATATAAGACTTCCTAAATTTCTTCTTTTCTGTACCCATCCCATGACGGTAACTTTTTCTCCAATATTGGCATTGGATACTTCTGTACATCTATGGGTTCTGTGTAATCCCTGCATGGATTCTGACATTTTCTTATCCTCCTAAAAATCTTATCAAAATCATTCCATTTTCTGCTTCTTGCAGAAAAACAGACTATCTGTTAAAAAACTCCACAAATTCTTCATAACCCTCTGCCGTAAGCTTCTCCTTCTGGAACTTCTTGTTCTTATTCATACGAACCACTAATACCTGGGTTCCTTCGGAACGTTCCTTCTGAGCCTGTGCAATTACCTCCTGCAGCTTATCAGCCGGATATCCCTTTTCGATAAGATATGCCTTCTTTGCTGCCTGTCCCGGAATCTTAAATCCGCTCTCTAAGAGCAGAAGAATGATTCTTTCAAAACCGATGGAAAATCCACAGGCCGGTACATCCTGTCCTGTGAACTTGCCAACCATCTTATCGTAACGTCCACCGCCGCCACAGCTTCCGCCGAACTCCGGCATAGCTATTTCAAAAATAGTTCCTGTATAATAACCCATGCCACGCACTAAAGTCGGGTCAAATACCATTTTAAAGTCTGCTGCTTTGGTTGCTTCTACGCTGTCGATAATCTCTGTCAGGTTCTGCTTTACTTCTTCCTCTAAGAATCCAGCTTCAATTAATGTATCACATAAGGTAACCAGTCCGTTTTCGGTACCTTCTGCTTTTTCAAATAAGGATAAGTACTTATCGACCGCTTCTTCTGCAAAGCCTTCCTTTTTCAGTTCTTCTGCGACTCCGTCCAGCCCAATCTTGTCCATCTTGTCTAAGATGATAAATACAAGGTCGTAGCTTTCTTCCGGAAATCCACTGTAAGCTGCCATCGCCTTCAAGATACGTCTCTCATTGATACGGATCTCAAAATTTTTAAATCCTAGTTTGCCCAGTGTTGTAGTTGTCGCCAGAATCAGCTCAATCTCTGCCAGATTGGAAGGCTCTCCCAAAATATCAATATCACACTGCATGAACTGACGGTAACGGCCTCTCTGCGGTCTGTCAGCACGCCACACATTTCCCATCTGTAATGCCTTAAACGGGGATGGGAGCTGGTTACTGTTATTGAATAGAATCTTACCAGCGGAACGGTAAGGTCGTAACGCATACCAAAATCCACTACATCTTCTTCTTTTTCTGCTGTCTCTAAGTTCAGCTTTTCACCACGTTTTAATACTTTGAAAATGAGTTTTTCATTTTCTCCACCCTGTTTGCTGGTGAGGTTTGCAATATTCTCCATACAAGGAGTTTCAATTGGTGTAAATCCAAAACTCCGGTATGTCTCTTTGATCACCTGCTGCACATAATCACGAATCTGCATTTCCTCTGGTAAAATATCTTTCATGCCGTTTACCGGCTTCTTGCTTAATGCCATGAAATTTCCTCCATTTTCCGAGATAAGCATTTTATCTATTTTTCTTATTATATATTTGTATTCATACAGAACTATTATATTTTTCGTGTTCTGATATGTCAACCGCTTTTATTCCTTTGTAAAGAGCCGGCTCTTCCGTTCAATCATCTCATCAATCCTTGTGATATACTGTGCCACATCCTTGACATTCTCGGCACGTTCAATCCGGTGTGTGCCATCGGGATTTGGGTGTACCCAGACACGCTTCGTGGATGCACCAGCACCACAGGCTACAATACTCTGTTTCTCTTCCATAATAAGAACATTGTATACACCGGCTTTTCCCGGTGCTGCATAGCCTACGTTTTCAAAATTGCCTGCCATATTCTTCTGGCGGTATAAATAATATGGGAAAAGGCCCATTTCTTCTGCCACTTTCGAAGTCAGTGCGATATGGTCTGCGGTATTGACAATTTCAAAATCCTGATAACGCTCTCTTTGTATATTCAGCCTTGCTGCACGCTTGATGGCAAGTGAGTGAACCGTCAGATTATCCGGTGCTAACTTCCGGATTACTTCCATGGTATCTGCCACATCCGAAAGACTTTCTCCCGGAAGTCCTACAATTAAATCCATATTGATATTATCAAAGCCTAATTCTCTTGCCAGATAAAAGCTGTCAATGGTCTGCTGTACGGTATGATGTCGTCCAATCAAATCCAGAGTTTCCTGTTTCATGGTCTGTGGATTAATGGAAATTCTGCTGATATCATGATTGCGAAGCACCATAAGCTTCTCTTTTGTAATACTGTCCGGTCTTCCGGCTTCCACTGTAAATTCCACTAAATCTGATAAATCAAAACTACATTTAATCTTTCGAATCAATCTGTCTAACTGTTTCGGATTTAATGTGGTCGGTGTTCCACCACCAATGTAAATACTGTTTAACTTCTTATGGGCAAATTTGACTGCTGTATAATCCAGTTCTTTTTCCAGCGCATCCAGATATTCATCCATACGATTCTTCCAGGCTGCCAGGGAATAGGACGTAAAAGAACAATAAAGACATGTCGTCGGGCAGAATGGAATTCCAATATAAAGGCTGTAGCCTTCTTCGTAGTCTAATTTGTGTAAAAGTTCCAACTCCCGCTCTGCAATTTCAATACTGAGCTTTATCTTCTCATCGGAGGTAAAATACGTTTCCTTCATATAGCGGGCAATTTCTTCCTCGCTCTTACCCTCTTCTAAAAGTGCCATCGGAATCTTGGTCGGGCGGATACCGGTAAGATTTCCCCAAGGAAGCTCCACTCCGGTATATTCTGACAATAACCGATACAGTGTCCGCTTTAAACTGTTCTTGGTCTCCTTGCGGTTTGTATAATCTACTGCTACACATTTTGTAATTCCGGTCTGATTCGCATTGTCTTCCGAAGCCTCCACCTGTTTCCAGGAAAAATGATTTCTTCCGGTGCAAACTGTACATCCATGTGATAATGTACCGGCTCTTCTTTTTCTCCTTATCCTTCGTGGAAACATATACCTCTTCCTTCGGATAAAATGCCTTTACCAGCGAATGGATATCATATTCAAATTCTGCTTTATCTAATAATACTGTTATCATGGTTCGTCCTTATAAATACGGATTATGCATCCGCTCATAGCCTATTAAAGTGCTTTCGTCATGTCCGGTATACACGGTCACATCATCCGGCAGCGGCATCAGTTTTTCTCTGATTGCCCGGATTACATCCGATGCACTTCCTCTTGGGAAATCGGTTCTTCCCACAGATTCCTGAAACAGCGTATCTCCGCTGAAAAGAATCTTCTCATCTGCAATATAATAGCAGCATCCTCCAATGGTATGCCCCGGTGTAAAAAACACACGGATGGAAAATCCTGCAAGATTTAATACTTCTTCGTCTTTTACGAAAATATCTGCATGATAGACCTTATGCTCTCCTATCATCCCGCAAAGGTTAAGTCCTGGGTCCTCCAAGGTCTCCCTCTCTGCCTCATGGGCATAAATGGAAATCTGGTATTTATCAGCAAGTTCTTCTGCTGCTCCTGCATGATCAAAATGTCCATGGGTCAGAAGGATTGCCACCGGTTTTGCTCCGGTTTTCTCAATCTGCTTTTCAATCAACTGTGCCTGGTCTCCCGGGTCTACCACAAGAAGTTCTCCTGTCTTATGATTTACCAGAAGATAGCAGTTGGTGCAGACCGGTCCCACAATATATCGTAATACTTCTGTCTGTTCTGTCATAATTTTCCTCTTCTATAATAATAACTGACTTTGAATGCTTCATAAATCAGCAATTTATTCTGCTAATACTCTATCAGCCGGTAGTACGTTCAATATCAATCACGCTCTCTACCTGACGGATTTTTTCTATTAAGCTGCTCAATTCCTCTTTGCCTTTGGTATTAAAGGAAATAGAAATGGTCGCAACACCCTGTTTACTGGTCTTGGAATTAATGGAACTGATATCGATTTCCCGCTCAGTGAAAATTCTGGTAATATCTACTAAAAGTCCGGTACGGTTGTTACCAAATATTTTAATCTCAGCAAGATAAAGTCCATTGTCACCCTGCTCTGCGCCCTGCTGCCACTCTGCATCAATCAAACGCACTTTTTCCAGCTCGGAAAGGTTCATGATATTAATGCAATCGGTACGATGAATAGATACACCACGGCCTCTTGTGACAAATCCTACAATTTCATCTCCCGGCACCGGGCTGCAGCATTTGGAAAAATGCACTGCCACATCATAAAGTCCTTTTACAATGATACCACTCTTGGATTTCTGTGGAACTGCCTTATCCTTATTCTCGGAAGACACATTGTTCAATACATCCTCATCGGTAAGCTGGATTGGGTGGTCTTTCCGGTACTCCTCCAGCATCTTATTCACGACCTGACCTTCTTTCAGTCCGCCGTGTGCTAAGGTTGCCAATGCGGAATCCCAGTCATGGAATCCATATTTCCGCATAACCTTACTCTGATATTCCGGTTTGTTAATATCCGTAAGATTAATGGATTTTGCCTTACAATACTGGGCAATCAGTTCCTTGCCCTTTACGATATTTTCTTCTTTTAACTCACTCCGGAACCACTGGTTAATCTTATTTTTTTGCCTGTGTACTCTTAACAATATTTAACCAGTCACGGCTCGGTCCCTTGGAATTCTGGGACGTGATAATCTCAATACGGTCACCATTCTGAATCTCGTAATCAATTGGAACTAATTTGCCATTTACCTTGGCTCCAATCATCTTATTTCCAACTGCCGAGTGGATACTGTACGCAAAATCTACCGGTGTAGAACCCGTTGGCAGGTTCTTTACATCTCCGGACGGAGTAAAGCAGAATACAGTATCAGAAAAGAGGTTCAAATCACTCTTTAACAGGCTCATGAACTCTTTATTATCTGACATGTCTTTCTGCCATTCCAAAATCTGGCGCAGCCAGCTTAACTTCTCTTCCTCTGATTTGGTGGTAGCCACTGTGCCGCCGTTATTGGCAGCTTCCTTATATTTCCAGTGGGCAGCGATACCATATTCTGCGGTACGATGCATCTCAAAAGTACGAATCTGAATCTCAAACGGCTGTCCGGTCGGTCCAATCAGTGTGGTGTGGAGGGACTGATACATATTCGGCTTTGGCATAGCGATATAATCTTTAAAACGTCCCGGGATTGGTTTATACATCTCATGGATGACACCCAGTGCTGCATAGCAGTCCTTGACATTATCCACGATAATTCTTATGGCAAACAAATCATAAATCTGGTCTAAGGTCTTATGCTGATTGACCATTTTCTTATAAATGGAAAAGAAATGCTTTGCTCTTCCATCAATCTGTGCCTTGATTCCTGCATTTTCAATATGTTTACTCACTTCTTTTACAAGGCTCTGCACATAATCATCACGGACACTCTTACGAAGAGCAACCTTTTCTACCAGATCATAATATGCTTCCGGCTCCAGATACTTTAAGGAAAGGTCATCTAATTCGATTTTAATTTTAGAAATACCAAGACGCTGTGCAATCGGCGCATAGATGTCCATGGTCTCTCTTGCTTTTTCCTTCTGTTTCTCCGGCGTCATGTATTTCAATGTACGCATATTATGCAGGCGGTCTGCCAGTTTGATCAGGATCACACGGATATCCTTTGCCATGGCAAGGAACATTTTTCTTAAGTTCTCTGCCTGAACCTCCACTTTATCCGCATCATAAGATAACTGACCCAGCTTCGTAACGCCATCCACCAAAAGGGCAATCTCTTCTGAAAACTCCGAAGCAATCTCCTCTACTGTCATGACGGTATCCTCTACGACGTCATGAAGCAGTCCTGCAACGATCGTCTCTTTATCCAGCTCTAATTCCGCTAAAATAATCGCAACGCACAATGGATGGATGATATACGGTTCTCCCGATTTTCTTACCTGTCCCTTATGTGCCGTATCCGCTGTCTTATATGCCTTTTCAATCAAAGAAATATCCGTCGACGGGTGATATTTCTTCACGCTTGCAATCAGCTCCTGATACAGGCTCTCCGGACTGACGAATTCCTGCATGGTCTTTATGTTGTCATCCTTAGACACCACTTCATTTTCTAATTCTTCTAATTCTTCTGTTGTAATATCTGCCATAATCCACACCAACTTTTTTGCGTTTTATCCCACTTTTTAACTATGATTTTTCATTATAATAAAAAATATATAAAAATGCAATCTTTTATACTTGCCATTTTCCCCGGAAACCTTATACTTTATGGCTGAATGGCAGATATTTTCTATCTCTTTTAGAAAGGAGTTTTCCCTTATGCATCCAGTTATATTATTTTACAATTTAGAAAACAGCAAAGGCAGAACATTAAAAATGCTCTGCCTCCGGTTAAAAATAAAAATCCGTATTATCACCAAAGAACAATATAACCAGACTTTAGGTGCCCTCGCAGGGATTGATGGCTTCCCTTTGAAAGAAGATGTCTATACCGGCGATGGTTTCACCGACGAAATGCTGGTATTCAAAGGCTTTGATAATGCTCTTTTAGACCGTTTCCTGGTGGAATTTAAAAAGCTTCATCTTACCAGAATCGGTCTGAAAGCCGTTCTCACGGAGCACAATATCAACTGGGATTCCATTGCACTTCATGAAGAACTCTTAGCGGAAGATAAGAAAATGCATGAAAATTAATCTTCTCCTGCAATTTCTATGGTGTATGCTGCCTGAAAGCATGCACCCTGCGCTAACGCATGTCCCCATTCCCTTTCTTCCAAGCTTCCGTTAAAATCCTCTTTATCGCATCTTCCAAACCAAGGTTCAATGGCTGCATATGGTGCATTCTTCTTCTCTGCTGACCAGAGTCCAAATAACGGAGCTTCCGGGAAATACACATTTAAGTAATTCTTTCCTTCCGGATCACGCAAAGATACTTCATGAGTCTGGTTATTCTCTATCACATAAGCACCATTGTCAAAGAAATCCTTCGTAAATGCTGCAAATCCATTTTCTAACTTAAGCTCACTTTTGCTGTTTAATGCCAGTCCGGATTCTACGTCAAAATCACGACAGATGACATTTCCATTCATATGCATGTCATAGCCATAACCGCTCTTGTCCGCTTCGCCATGTACCGGGCAGGAGAAGCATGGATGGAATCCACAGGAAAAATACATTTTTTCCTTGCCGGTATTCTTAATGTTCCATGTGATTTCCAGTCTGTTGCCATTCATATGATAGATTAATTCCATCTCATAATCGAAGGGATATTTTTCTTTTGTTGTATCATCGGACTGATGGGTAAAAACGAGTGTATTTTCATCTTTTTTCTCCACCTTCCACTCTACATCACGGACATAACCGTGCTGTCCCATCTTGTAAGTCTTTCCCTGATAATGATAGACTCCGTCTTTTAAGCTTCCAACAATCGGAAACAGATTTGGTGCACTCCGTTTGTAATACTCCGGATTGCTGCACCACATGTACTCAATGTTACTTTTCTTTCCAAGCACAGATTTCAGTTCTGCCCCAAGGGACTCAACTTCCACCTTCATGCTCGCGTTTTCCATGGAATAACGCATATTCTCTCAACCTCTTTTCTCGTATTCTATGATCTGACATCACAGTATCCAGCACCTGATAAAATCGTCTGCTGTGATTTGCTTCTACCAGGTGTGCCAGTTCATGAGCAGCAACATATTCTGCGCATTCTAACGGAAGGTCTGCCAGTACTTTATTCAAAGTAATGGATGCCTTTGCCTTGCAGCAGCTTCCATAGCGGCTGGTCATGCTGCGGAATCTGACCGTTGGCATAGAAATATGATAAGCCCGAAACAGTTCATACTCCTGCAGCAGTATATCTCTTAAATACTGCTCTTTCTGCCGGTTCCACTCCAGTGCATCCACATCTATCCTCTGCTGATTTGCAAGCTTCTTTTGCATCATGCGGATCCACTCCGCCTTGCTCTGCACAAATGCATCCACTTTCTTTTTGCTCATGCGATAGGGCATCGTTACTGCTACTACGCCATTGGCTTTTACCCGGATGATAATATTCTTTACTTTTTTGGTGTCAGTTCATATTGTATTGTATTCTCCATTTCATTATTATAGCTTTTTGGTCCCGGCACTGACAAGCCTTTTTCTTGTTTTCCTTTTGCTATTTCTGTCGTATCATTTTATACTGTTACTCCGCCTCTGTCTCCGGGGCAGCCGCTGCTTTTTCCAGGGCATCATCAATGGCGTGAATCAGCACCATGGACGTATACTGGTTATCATCGGAATAGCTGAGATTATCCGTTGACTGATTTTCATATATCTGTTCTTTCAAATTATCCAGTGCCGGCTGCATCAACGGATACATTGCGGTTACAGTTTCATCGAGATTTACCAGAGAAATGGAATTGATTTTATTCTCATCCACCACAACCTCCACATCCACGGTTTTATCATTAAATATGATGGAAGACGTATATACCCCTGCCACATATTTCATGGTCTCCCGGCTCTCCTCATCTTTATCCGGAGAAAACATATAGACCAACAATAATACCAGTAATATTCCAAGTACCGCAAAAATTCCTGTGTAAATCAGTTCCTTCATATGAAGCACTACAATCTTTGTCTTTGCACTCAAGGAGTCCTCCTGCTTTCTTGCTTTATTGTATTTTATGTGAAAACTTTTCTAATATTACACTTGACAAACCCTTTTTCTTATAGTATAGTAAATTTCGTGTTCAGCACAAATGCGATAGTGGCGTAGTTGGTAACGCGCGACCTTGCCAAGGTCGAGACCGCGGGTTCGAGCCCCGTCTATCGCTCTATTTTTTGGATGCTGTAAGCCTTGATTTATGCGGGTTTACAGCATTTTTCTAATTCTTAAATTCTTGCTTTCTTAACCAGATTTTCGCTATTTTTGGTTAAGAAAATGTCTTTCATTTAATGCCTGTTTTGCAACCGCTAAATTTGTTCCTACATAATAGTTCTTTCCTGCAACCTTTGGTGTGTTTCCAAATATGGTTGATGCTAAAATAATGTTTCCGTTTGTCGCATTTATTACTTCCGTAAGAAGGTTTTTCAGGAAAAGAATACTTTGATAAAATTTTTAACCTTTCTGTCATTTCATGTGCCAATCGGACATCTTCGGGTAAAATTTTATCTTAACAACTAAGGTCTGCTCTGCTGCAATTCCTTTGTAATCACAGCTGTATTTGGAATAACTCATTCCATGACGGCAGGTATATTTTGCTTTATCCAGTGATTTGCCAACCGGCTGCCAGGACATTGTCAAAATGTCCGTATTGCATACTTTTTCCCCCTGTTTTAAGTATAAGTATCCTTTTTTCATACTCCCATTATATCTACTGGGGATGCAAAGCGGAATTGCCGGTTGTGGCATAATTTGCATAATATTATGGTGCTGTCGTATTAACAGGCAATTGGGAAAGAAATAAGAAATTTCTTTTTCATGTCTGGATATCAGATGCCAAAAAGAGACAGCAATTAAAATCGCTGTCCCTTCTATATTTTCGTATATCCTTATGATACTGACTTATAATGCCTTAATTCTCTCTAATGCTTTAACTGAATTCTCATATATTCCGAATGCTGTCAGTCTGAAGTATCCTTCTCCGCTTGGTCCGAATCCGGATCCCGGTGTTCCTACTACATTGGCATTTTCTAAGAGGTAATCAAAGAAATCCCAGGATGTCATCTGCTCCGGTGTCTTTAACCAGATATATGGCGCATTTACACCACCGAATACTTCGAAGCCTGCTTCTTTAAGACCGTTTTTGATTACGCTTGCATTTTTCATGTAATATGCAACCTGTTCTTTCAACTGTGCTTTTCCAGCTTCGAATATACTGCTTCACCGGCACGCTGTACGATATAAGGTGCACCGTTGAACTTTGTGCCGTGACGTCTTGCCCACATATCATGTAAAGATACGCCATTGCATTTCAAATCCTTTGGTACTACAGTATATCCAAGACGTACTCCGGTAAATCCTGCATTCTTTGAAAAGCTCTTAATCTCGATGGCACAGGTCTGTGCTCCTTCACATTCGTAAATGGTATGAGCCACATCTGCTTCTGAAATGTATGCTTCATAAGCACCATCATAGATAATCAGCGCTCCTTCTTTATTGGCATAATCTACCCATTCCTGTAACTGTGCTTTGGTGATGGTTGTTCCGGTTGGGTTATTTGGCAGGCACAGATAAATTACATCTGGTGTCTCCTTTGGGAATTCCGGCACGAAATTATTTTCTCTGGTACATGGCATATAAATTACATTGCTCCTCATCTGGGTATCCGGGTTATATGTACCGGTTCTTCCAGCCATAACATTGGAATCCACATATACCGGGTATACCGGGTCACATACAGCAATTCTTACATCCGGTCCGAATAATTCCTGAATATTTCCAGAATCACTCTTTGCTCCATCGGATACGAAAATTTCATCTGCTTCGATTGCACATCCTCTTGCCTGATAATCATTTTTTACAATAGCATTACGCAGGAAATCATATCCCAAATCCGGTGCATATCCATGGAAGGTTGCAGGATCTGCCATCTCATCAACTGCCTTATGTAAAGCCTCAATAATTGCCGGAGCGATTGGCTGGGTGACATCCCCGATTCCAAGACGGATGATATTCTTATCCGGATTTGCCTGGGTAAATGCATTTACCTTTTTGGCAATGGTACTGAATAAATAGCTTCCTGGTAATTTCTGGTAGTTTTCATTAATCTGATACATAATATCTCCTTTTCTTCTCTCTAAATAATCTACTATATTTAACCTATTTTTCATACTTATGCATGCATAAGGCTCAAAATCATCTGTGCCGTCTCGATGAGTCCGGTTCCATTATCCATACTCCGTTTCTGGATATACCGGTGTGCTTCTTCTTCACTCATGTTATTTCGTACCATCAGAAGTTCTTTGGCATCCTGTAACATGCGTTTTTCCTCTTCGCTCCGTACCTTCGGTTCCGTACGCCGTTTCTTACGCATTCTGGTAATAGTATAAGACATGGTCTCTACCGTCTGTATCAGTTCGTGCACTTTAAGCGGCATCGAAAGGCACATAATATCAGCAACTTCATGTTCATTACAGATATCCGGCGAAGCAACAAGAAGCATCTGAAATGTAGCAGGAATATATTCATGCAGTTCTGTATACATCATGTCCACAAATCTTGGACTGCAGACCAATATACCTCCATCTAACGAATTCGCATACTGCAATGCCTGAGCCCCTGTTGTGACTGCTGCATCTACATGAAATCCACTGCGCACAAGTATATTTTTTATACTTTTGGCATTTTCTATCTTAGGGAATGCAACAATAACATTAATCAAGTTCTTATCTCCTGTAGCATTTTCTTGCATCAACTAAATCTTATACAGATACTCATCAATCTCCCACTGTGTCACCTGGGCTCTGTAGTCCGCCCACTCAGCCTTCTTGGCTTCTGCATATTTCTCTGTAATATGTGATCCTAAAACCCCTTTGATATAATCATCGTGTTCGAACTCTTCGATTGCTTCCATTAAATCTCCCGGAAGTGATTCAATACCCTTTTCCGCTTTCCTGGAAAGTCTCATTTCAAATACATTTTCTCTTACCTCTTCCGGTGGCATAATCTTATTTTCAATTCCATCTAAGCCTGCTGCAAGGCATACTGCCAATGCCAGATATGGATTGGCTGCCGGGTCCGGACATCTTAATTCCACCCTGGTTCCTGCCCCTCTGGATGCCGGAATACGAATCAGCGGACTGCGGTTCGTTGCAGACCATGCAATGTAAATCGGTGCTTCATAGCCCGGAACCAGTCTCTTATAGGAATTTACCAGCGGATTGGTAATCGCTGACATGCCTTTCATATGTTTCATTATTCCGCCAATGAAATAATATGCTTCTTTGCTCAAACCAAGTTCACCGGATGGGTCATCAAATATATTTTTCCATTCTGGGAAAGTGACATATTAATATGCATGCCGGAACCGTTGATTCCATATTTTGGCTTTGGCATAAAGCTTGCAAATAAGCCATGACGCTTTGCAATGGTCTTAACTGCCAGTTTAAAAGTCATAATCTTATCGGCTGTTGCCAATGCTTCATCATAACGGAAATCAATTTCATGCTGTGCCGGTGCTACTTCATGATGGGATGCCTCGATTTCAAATCCCATATCCTCTAAGGTCAGCACCATATCACGTCTTGCATTTTCACCTAAGTCTACCGGTCCTAAGTCAAAGTAGCCTGCTTTCTCATGGGAAACGGTTGTGGGCTGGTAATTGTCATCGGTATGGAATAAGAAAAATTCGCACTCTGGTCCTACCTCAAAGGTATAGCCCATCTTTGCTGCACGCGTAATCTCTTTCCGCAATACGTATCTTGGGTCTCCTTCGAAAGGTGTTCCGTCTGCACAATAAACGTCACAGATAATTCTTGCAACTTTTCCCTGCTGTGGTCTCCATGGGAAAATAGTAAATGTATCTAAATCCGGGTAGAGATACATATCGGACTCCTCAATCCGGACAAAGCCTTCTATGGATGAGCCGTCAAACATACACTGATTATTCAGTGCCTTCTCTAACTGACTTCGTGTGATTGCCACATTTTTTAAGGTTCCAAACATATCTGTAAACTGAAGCCGGATAAATTCCACATCTTCTTCATCTGCCATACGGATAATATCCTGTTTTGTATACTTCATACTGCCGCTCTCCTTTTCCTTATACTTGATTTATATACTGCAGAACCTCTTTATATGCCATTCTGCCGCCAAACAGGTCTAATGCACTGCCTATCGTCACATTAAGCCTGCCTTTTCCATGTTCTTTTAACTGCTTTAAATCTTCAAAACTGCCGACTCCTCCGGCATATGTAATTGGAATTCTGCCCCAGTCTCCTAACATTTCTGCCAGTGGGACTTCAATGCCGGATGCTTTTCCCTCTACATCTACTGCATGTACTAAAAATTCATCCGCATATTCCTTTAATTTATCTAATAACTCCGGCGTGATTTTCTCTTCGGTAAATTTCTGCCAGCGGTCTGTCACTATATAGTAGTCACCATCTTTTTTTCCGGCAGCTCAAATCCAGAACCAGATGCTCTTTTCCTACTGCTGCAAGAATTTTCTCCAGATTATTATAATTTACTTTTCCATCCTTAAATACATAGGATGTCACAATTACATGACTGGCTCCTGCCTCGATAAATTCTTTTGGCATTCTCTGCATGAATGCCGCCGCCGACCTGCATACCGCCCGGATATGTGTGAAGTGCAAGCAGTGCCTGACGTTTCGTTTCTTTATAATAAGAACTGTCTGACGGATTCAGCAGAATGATATGTCCGCCACGAATCTTATCTTTTTTATAAAATTCTGCAAAATAAGCGGCATCCTGTTCCGCCACAAAATTCTCTTTTGCCTGATTTCCTTCATCCTTAAGACTTCCGCCCACAATCTGCTTGACCTTGCCATTATGGATGTCTATGCACGGTCGAAATTCCATCCTTTTTCCCCCTCTGTTTGAAAAAAGGACAACGTTCACCCTTGGTTGACCCCGTTGTCCGTCTAAAAGAATAACATATTTTTGTATAAAATGGAATAGTTGTTTTAACAATTGACAGAATATTATTTTTTTGCTAGAATTGAGAAATTAAAGGCTTTATTATATTACACACTTTTTAATAAGAAAGAGAGGAAACGAGAAAATGGGTAAAATTATCGGTGAAGGAATTACATTTGATGATGTTTTGCTGGTTCCTGCATATTCGGAAGTTACTCCTAATATGATTGATCTTACCACTTACCTGACTAAGAAAATCAAATTGAACATTCCAATGATGAGTGCTGGAATGGACACAGTAACTGAACATCGCATGGCAATAGCTATGGCAAGACAGGGTGGTATCGGAATCATCCACAAAAACATGTCTATCGAGGCTCAGGCGGAGGAAGTGGACAAGGTAAAACGTTCCGAAAATGGAGTTATCACAGACCCATTTTTCTTATCCCCAGATCATACATTAGCTGACGCAGAAGATTTAATGCACAACTTCCGCATTTCCGGAGTTCCTATTACAGAAAACGGAAAATTAGTCGGCATCAGCACCAATCGTGATTTGAAATTCGAAACAGATTATACAAAGAAAATTAAAGAAAGCATGACTTCCGAAGGTCTTATTACTGCTCCGGAAGGAATCACATTAGACGAAGCGAAAAAAATTCTCGCTAAGGCAAGAAAAGAAAAGCTTCCAATTGTTGATAAAGATTTTCACTTAAAAGGTCTTATCACCATCAAAGATATTGAAAAACAGATTAAATATCCGTTATCTGCAAAGGATGACCAGGGCAGACTGCTTTGTGGTGCTGCTGTTGGTATTACTGCTAACATGATGGACCGTATCGATGCACTGGTAAAATCCCATGTCGATGTAATCGTTGTAGATTCCGCACATGGACATTCCTTAAATATCTTAAATGCAGTTAGGAAAATCAAAGCTGCTTATCCCGATCTGCAGGTTATCGCAGGTAACGTAGCAACCGGTGAAGCAACCAGGTCTTTAATTGAAGCTGGTGCTGATGCTGTTAAGGTTGGTATCGGACCTGGTTCTATCTGTACTACCCGTGTGGTTGCAGGTATTGGTGTTCCTCAGATTACTGCTGTCATGGATGCCTTTGCAGTTGCAAAAGAATATGGTATTCCAATCATCGCCGATGGTGGTATCAAGTACTCCGGAGACATGACCAAGGCTTTAGCTGCCGGCGGTAATGTATGTATGATGGGAAGTATGTTCGCAGGATGTGACGAAGCTCCTGGAACTTTCGAATTATATCAGGGAAGAAAATACAAAGTTTACCGTGGTATGGGTTCTCTTGCAGCTATGGAAAACGGAAGCAAAGACCGTTACTTCCAGGAAGGCGCTAAGAAGCTTGTTCCAGAAGGTGTTGAAGGACGTGTGGCTTACAAGGGAAGCCTTGAAGATACCGTATTCCAGTTAATCGGTGGTATCCGTTCCGGTATGGGTTACTGCGGATGTCCTACTATTCCAGAATTACAGGAAAGAGGCCGTTTCGTTAAGATTACTGCTGCTTCCTTAAAGGAAAGTCATCCACATGACATTCATATCACAAAAGAAGCACCAAACTACAGTATTGATGACAAATAAATTTTTCACCAAAAGAAACAATTTTATATGAGCCATCGTGGTACTCATATTATACAAAACAGGATTGAAAACTTTTCATTGAGTTTTCAATCCTGTTTTTTGCATTTAAAAATCTTTATTCAAAACTATCTTGCTGTTTTTGCATTATTATTACCATTTCCATTGGTTCCGGTTGTCGCATCATCCACAGCATCTTTAATTCCGGTTCCGGCATCATCTACTGCATCATCTACACCATCTACAATATCTTCTGCGCCATCTACTACTCCGTCTGTCACATCATTTACCACACCATCGCCATTATCTCCATTGTTTGTGGTATTGTCACGATTATCCTTGTCATTTGTGTTATTCTTATTGTCTGTGTCATTCTTATTGGTAGTATTGTTACTTCCCGCCCCGTTTTCCGTAGTATTTTCCTCATTTCCATTCCTATTACCACAGGCTGCCATACTGCCAAAGAGGCACACTACCATCATGGTCAACACCAGTTTTCTTAATTTCTTCATGTTCAATATCTCCTTTTTATTGATTTCAAGTTTATTGTTTCCAACCTATCCTTTTCTATGCATCTTCTGTGTGGATTTTCTACTTTCTCATCTTTGGTTCAAATATCAGGGATGCCAGATAGGCAAATACCAATGCAGCAGAGATTCCTACCGCCGTTGCCGTAAATCCACCCATGAAGATTCCGATAAATCCATTGGTATCAACTGCTTCCTTAATTCCCTTAAACAGCGTATTGCCAAAGCCTAACAATGGCACCGATGCTCCCGCTCCTGCAAATTCCACGAAAGGCGGATATACACCGATTGCTCCCAAAACAGCTCCAGAACATACCAATAGCACCATAATCCGTCCCGGCTGCATTTTCGTCTTTTCCATTAAAATCTGGCAGAGGGCACATATCAGGCCTCCTACCCAGAATGCATTCACGTAATCCATGTGTTCTTTTCCTTTCTTCCATCATTCTTATCAAAACTATTATTACTTTTTATTATCTACCAGGCTTTTGTTACGGCACATACTCAAGCATTACTCCATGGGCAATTCCCGGTACATTTTTCCCTTCGTTATAACTTACTGTGGAAAGCAATGCTCCGGTTGGCACAAATAACACCTTTTTCCATTCCCCTGAAATAATCTTTGGCAGATAATAGGCAGATAAAACAGAAGCACTGCAGCCACAGCCGCTTCCGCCAGCATCCGTATCCTGTTCTTTTGCATCAAAAATTTCGATTCCGCAATCTGAATGATTGTTCTCGATGTCATAGCCCTTTTTCTTAAGCAAATCAAATAGGATTTTCTGTCCGACAGTTCCTACATCCCCTGTTATAATACGGTCATATTCTTCCTATGCTTCCAAAATCCGTAAAATGTGCTGCTATGGTATCTGCTGCTGCCGGAGCCATCGCTGCTCCCATATTTAAGGAATCATGAATTCCATAGTCCACAATTTTTCCGGTGGTGATTCCACTGATTTTTACATGAGTCCGTTGGGTGGACAATACATAGGCACCACTTCCGGTAACCGTCCAGGTAGCCGACATGGGACGCTGATTCCCATATTCCAACGGAAATCGGAACTGTTTCTCCGCGCTGGCAAAATGACTGGATGTAATCGTCAGGACATTTTCCGCAAATCCTGCCGCCACGCACATTGCTCCAAGTGACATGGATTCCCCTGCCGTAGAGCAGGCTCCATACACACCAAACAGCGGAATTTCAAAGTCGAGAAGTCCAAAGGATGTTGCTATAGTCTGACCCAACAGGTCTCCTGCAAAAATATAACGGATTTCTTCCGGCGTAAGCCCAGATTTTCCCAATGCCAGGGTTGCTGCTTCCTTCTGCAAGGTACTTTCTGCTTCCTCCCATGACTCACATCCAAATTTGTCATCATTTCCAATCACATCAAAATACTCTCCCAGTGGTCCTTCTCCTTCTTTCTTTCCGACCACCGATGCCGAATTTAAAATAAAGGAGTCTTCGCAAAGCGAAGACTCTGTTTTCCTTTTACCTCAGACATGTCATCACTCCTTTTTGTGATTAGCATGTCCAGGTTCTGGCATTTTATGTATTTTTCAGAAATTTTTCATGTTTCTTTTCTTTACTTCTATCTACGGTTATGCTGTAATAAATCCATGGCAGCAATTAATTTCAACATTTTTCAATATTTCCATTGAACTTTTTGAGAAAGGAGAAACTGACATCTATAATAAACTATTATCTCATTATAAGAATCTTACGGAGCAAATCTCTGCCATTCAGGATGAACTTTCCACTCTGCCACCCGGCACTCTTTATTGTACCCACAATGGCAACTATACCAAGTGGTATCATCAACTTCTATCCCAACAGTTTTATATTCCCAAGAAAGAGAAAAATTTTGCTCAAGTCATGGCGGAAAAAATATTTAGAACTAAAACTGCAGTCCCTCTCTTTTGAGCGACAGACAATCCGCACCTGTATTGACACTCTTGCCTCACATCCTTCTAAAATTGAGACTCTTTTTCAAGAATCTTCTCCCTATTGTGAATTATTTCATACTGTCCTCCAACCCATTTCCACAGAATTAAATCAATGGATGAATGCTGATTTTGAATACAATATCAAATACCCGGAACAACGGATTCACAAATCTGCTTCCGGTCTGATGGTCCGTTCCAAATCAGAAGCACTGATTGCAACACTGCTCTCACATAACCGTATTCCTTTTCGTTATGAATGTGCACTGTGTTTAGGCGAAACTACCCTGCACCCTGATTTCACGCTTCGTCATCCTAAAACAGGAGCATTTTATTACTGGGAGCATTTTGGTCTGATGGATTTTCCTTCTTATCGAAAGAATGTCTTTTCCAAGCTTCAGCTTTACACCGCACATAACATTATCCCATCCATTCAATTAATTACTACTTATGAAACAAGTGAGCATCCCTTTGATTCTGCTTATGCCGAGCAATTAATTCATTACTATTTTGGGGATTAGCGGGAAGCTGACTTTGTGAATTTGTTTTTCTTCTCCTTTTGGGCAAAACTCTCTTGTTTCTCAACGATTTTGCCCAATTTACCGCGGGACACGGCTCCTCTTCCTTGATAAAATCTTGCTTTTCTACTTCTTTTGGGCAAAACACTCTTATTTCACAATGATTTTGCCCAATTTACCACCGAACACGGCTCCTCTTCCTTGGTGAAGTCTCTCTTTTCTACTTCTTTTGGGCAAAATTCTCTTGTTTCTCAACATTTTTGCCCAATTTACCACAGAACACGGCTGGGGTCGCTGCCACAACTTTGTTTCACTGCTGTATCTGATTTTCGACTGTGGCTCACACCCTTCCCATCTACTTCGCTATCAGCTGATATATCGTATATGACCCCAAGTAGCCAGCTTGTAAAGATTCCATAAAGGATTACCGGACCCGCAATGGTAAAAATTTTGCAGCCAATCCCAAAGACCTGACCTTCCTTTTTTGAATTCGATGGCAGGAGCCGCCACTGAATTGGCAAATCCGGTGATTGGAACGAGGGCTCCTGCCCCGCCAAATTTTGCAATTGATGGATAAATATTAAGACCGGTAAGAATTACGCTCATGAGGACAAGGATCATACTGCACCAGCCGCCGGAAGTATCTTTATCCAGTCCTGCGTTCTGTGCAATATTTAAAATCACCTGGTACCAATACAACAAATAATTCCGCCGGTCACAAATGCTTTTAACATTTTCAGGGCAAGATTATGCGTTGGTGTTACCTGCTTTACATATTCGTTATATGCCTGGTTTCTTTCCGCAACATCCTGCTCCTGTACTGTTTTATTCAGATTTTCATTTTTTGCCGTATATCTTTTTCTGATTCACTTTTTGCCATACTAAAACCTTCCCTGTAATTTTTGTTTTTATTTTAGCATGGCAAAAATTGTTTCTTTTATACATACACCGGCAGCTTCTTACGGATGCCCGGCAGTTCCTTATGAATGTCAGTCAACCAATATACGATTTAAGATTTCATCTTCTCTCACCAGACGCTTTGCTTCTTCCCGGTATTTTTCTTCGTGAAGGTAAGTGTGACGGAATGGCTTAATAGACGGTGCCAAATCAATTGCCGCAAGGAAATCGCTCTTTTTCATCTGAAGTGTTGCTGCAAAATCAAAAAATCCGGTCTCTTCCAATACGGTCTGTACCCGCACATATCTGTGATTGTGCACCTTGCTCATGATATAGGTTGCAATGCCGACCTGAATACCGTGTAACTGTGGTGCTTCCAATAATTTGTCCAGTGCGTGGGAAATCAAATGCTCGCTTCCACTGGTCGGTGCGCTGCTTCCGGCTATTTCATTGGCAATTCCGCTCATGGCTAGAGAATCCACCAGTTCTTTTAAAAACAATTCATCCTTTATGCTCTGATATGGAGTCCGGACAAAACTGTTCACCGCTTTCTTCGCTATCATAACCGCAAAATCATTTACCGTAGAGTAACCACATTTTTCCTCATAAATCCAGTCATATAATGCTGTGATTTTTGAAATCATATCTCCGATACCGGAATAAATAAATTTCTCCGGTGCCGTGCGGATAATCTGCGTATCCACCACAATGCCATAAGCCAGTTTTGCCGGAACCGAAGTTCTCTTGCCATGCACCAGAAGGGAGGCGCTGGCACTAGAAAATCCATCACTGGAGCTGGAGGTCGGTACGCTGATAAATGGAATATTTCTTAAAAATGCGGCATATTTTCCGGCATCGATTACTTTTCCGCCACCAATTGAAATAACTGCCTGCGTTTTATTCGGCATGGAAAATGCAAGCGTTATAATATCATCAATATCAACCGTATCCAGTTCGCTATACTCCAATACTGTAATTTCTTCTTTTTTCAGTGATTCCATTACAGTCTCACCAAACATATCAATCAAACCATTTCCAAGGAAAATAACTACCTGTTTTAGACCTTCTCCCTTTAAATAACTTCCCAGTTGATTTAACGTGCCATTTCCGACTTTCAGAATTGCCGGAACTGAAATTGCTTTTCCTGTCTGCATATTTATTTCTCCTCTTTTCTATCTCAACTTCTTAGATTTCTCAAACTTTTGAAATACTCTGACTTTTTATTATATGTATTCTATGCCATAATATCAAGCTCGTCCTACAGAACCTGTCACTGGCAGCTTCTTACGGATTCTTTGCAAAAAAACGGCAGCCAGAAACCTGACTGCCGGATTATATTCCTTACTGTACCTTGAAGATACTTACTGATGTATCCAGATCCTCTGCATCCATCTGAAGCCGTTTTACCGCATCATTTAATACTTCTACTGCCTGTAACTGTTTCTCTGTACTACGGGCAAGTTCTTCAGATGCAGATTCTGTCTGGTTAGAGGTTGTTGAAATACTTTCGATGGCATTCATGGTATCTTCTTTTGCCTGTTCGATGCCCCCCACACTCTGGGTAATCTTCTCAACATCCTCTGCCAGCTTGCTTACCTGCTGACTGATATTCTTAAATACATCAACGGTATTATTCAATGCTTCTGTCTGAATGCAACGCTCTCGCCTGCAAGCCCAGCTGTCTCGATGGTAGCTGCCAGACGTTCCTGAATATGATTGATAATCTCACCAATCTGATTACCCGCATTTCCAGACTGTTCTGCCAGTTTACGGATTTCTTCGGAAACTACCGCAAATCCTCTTCCTGCTTCACCGGCTCTCGCCGCCTCAATTGATGCATTTAAGGACAAAAGATTGGTCTGTTCTGCAATCTCATTGATTGTTCCGATGATGCTGTTAATTGCAATAGATTCTTTGTTCAGTTCTCTGATTTCCCGGATGATGGTCTCTGTTACTTCCGTTGTACCCTGAACTTTTTCACCAAGGTTTGCTACAATAACCATACCATTTTCAATTGCTCCCTGGGCTTCCTGGGCAATTTCGCTGATTTCATCAGTATTCTCATGTACAACATTGATTCTTTCTGCCAGACCATTCATCTGCTCCAGGCAGCTTTCCGTATCCTGTGCCTGCTGGGAAATACCACTGTTGATATAATCCACTGCTTCCGTAATATTCTTTGTTACTTCCAATAAAACTTCGGAGTTGGTTCCTACCTGGACTGCCGAATCAGAAACATGACCGCTGACATTGGTCATCTTGAGAATCAGATCCTTCATACTGCCAATCATATTGGTAATGCTGGATGACAACACATTAAACTCATCCTTACGCTTCATGCTGATCTGTCCGGTCAAATCTCCATCGGAGGTCTTTTTAAGACACGGTTAACCTTACGGATTGCTTTGGAAATTCCGCTTGCAAGAACGGAACCTACCACGATTGCAATAACTGCACATATTGCTACGGCAATTAACGTATATCTGAGAATCGCCTGTGCACCTGCCATAATCTCTTTCTGCGGAACCATGGCACATACCAGCATATTCGTACCTTCAATCCTGCTGTATGTAAACAGATAATCTGCGCCCTCATAAGACACTTCTTTAGAACCCTGCAGATTTTCTCCTGCTAATGCTTCCTGATAAAAGTCCGTATCTGCAAATTTTATATCACTATCTCCACTTAACACCTGGCTTCCATCCTCTAATACAAAGCCCTTGATGCTGTTATCACTAATCTGTGCATTGTCTAATATATCCTGGATAAAGCTTGTCTTAACATCAATGATGATATATCCAACAGATTTATTGCTATTATTCTTAAGAACGGTAACAAGAGATAATGCATACTCATCACTGTCATATCCGGTGACTTCATCAATGGCTGGGTGGCTGCTGATCCACATACTTCCCATACCAATCTCAGACTCTACATTCTTTCCTTCTTCCGACTCAACAAACGCATTATATACATCTCCACGGATTGCACCCTCTTCACTGCATGCTGTTCCACTCTTCGCACAAACTATAATGTGATCGATGAATTTGTCTGCAGTAGATTCATTGCTCAATGCAACCTTTGCATCCATCAGCATAGACTCTGACTTTACTTCTGAACCTGTATAATAACTTGTAATTGCAGAATTAATAGAAAGACGTGTTGCCATCAGTTCAATATTCTCAAAACCAAGTCCGAGATACTCTTCCAATGTACCAACACTGGTATTTGCAGAAGCCTCGTATGTACTATTCAAGGTAGTACTGCACTTTGAATAAATCATAAAACCGATGATAACAAACAGGATAACCGGAATCATAAATGCCCCGATTAATTTCACCTGAATGCCACGAAGCCCCATTCCCTTATCCTTCGCAGCCTTTCTACTGTTGCCTGTTTTCTTCGGCTGTGGTTTTCTTTCCGTCTGTTTTGCCGGTCTTTCCTTCTTAATCCGTTCTTTCTTCGGTTTTCTTACCTTTTCTTTCTTTAACTTTTCCTTTTTTGGCTTTACTTTCTTAAGCTTCTCTTTCTTTACTTCCAACTGCTTTCTTTCTTCCCTTTTTTCTACTTTAAGCTGCCGAGTTTCCTGCATTTCTTCTGGCTTTTCCTGACGAATTTTCTGCTTTCTTGTCTTCATCCGTATTACCCCGTTTTCCCAATTGTAAGCATATCTTTCTCCCCGCTGTTTCTGTCTTCATTTGCATGGAAACGTTACCATATGATTTGTTTTATTCTAGCATATTTTCGTTTGTTTTTCAACACCGGCTTATTACGAATTCTCGAAATTTACATTACGGCAGACTGTCTTGCGCCGTTTCTTTTTTTCCTCATACAGATATTCATCAGCATGCTTAAACATCTCAATAAAATCAATCTTCTTTTCACAGACAAATTCTACTACTCCAACTGAAATTCCAACATAATACGGTTTCATGGAATGTTCATTGTACTGTTCACATTTCTGGTGAATATTGTAAATGAGCTGTTCCTTCTCTTCCATCTCGCTATATCTTACAATGCCTGCAAATTCGTCCCCTCCGAATCTTCCCACATCTCCATACTGTCCAAAGACTTCTTTTACAATTCCTGCTGCTGTCCGGATTGCGCAGTCTCCTTCCGCATGGCCAAAATTATCATTGATTTCCTTTAAATGGTCAAGGTCCGCTATCATAAGACAAGCTTTTTTTCCTAAATTATCCTGATTAAACCGGACCAGACTCTCCATCAGTCCCCTACGGTTATAGATTCCGGTCAGTTCATCGTAAATTGCAATAAAATTTAATACTTCATTCTTTTCCCGCAGCCGGTCACGATATTTTTTCTGTTTAATATTTGCTTCCAGAAAGCGGAGAGATGTTCCAAGCTGCAATGCCAGTATATAATAAAAAGAAATCTCTTCCGGTTCAATCTCAAGCATCAATAGTCCGTACTGCCGCTTTCCATCAATTAATAGAAAGCTGATATAAGAAAAATGATCTTCACCGGAGCTGCAACAATCCAGTACACCAAAGCTTCCATCTATATATGGACGTTCCTTTTTCTCAAATACCTGAATATTTTCCCTGTATTGGTGCATAGTTAAATACATCCTTTGGGGCATCTTCCATTTCTGTCCATTTTCATGGGTAACCGGCTGCTCCAACAGATAAAGCAGGGAACTGCGTATACCCAGATGATAAAATACTTCTCCACTTTTCCGGTAGAAAGATTTCTCATTCTCTGCTTCCTGCATCAGGTCCCGGATTAGAAATGGTCCAAGCCACGATTTATGCTGAAAAAGCCTTAATTCATCAATAATATGAAGCAGCTCTGTTTTCTCATCTGCCTTTTCTTTCGCTCTTCGTGTTACTTTGCAGCCACAGGATTCCCGGATTATAAGTTCTGCATCCAACCGGACAGATTCCACTGGTCTGCCTGCACAGATATCTACTGCCTTTTCTACCGCTATCTGCCCCATTGTATAAGCATCCTGGGAGACAGTCGTCAATGGTGGATTACTATAACGCGCCCTCTCCACATCATCAAACCCGGTAATCAAAATGTCTTTTCCGATCCGGAGTCCATGGGCTTTGCATACACGATAACACGCCACTGTCATTTCATCATTAGCTGATATAATTGCTTCGGCATCCGGATTGTCCTTTAGCAGCTGTTCTACAAGATTATCCACGAATTCCGAATAATCTCCTACCGCCATCATTTCCGGCGTCACGGGCAGATGATGTTCTGCCATAACATTTAAAAATGCTGCTTTCCGCTCTATGGCATCCTGATTGTCTTCCGGTCCCCAAGATAAACCAGATGCTTTAAATGATGTTCTATAATAAGATGCTCCACACATTTTTGCATACCACCAAAGTTATCCACCATGACATAGATACCCCGTGGATCATCCGTCGCATCTTCTAACAGTACATATGGTATTCCTGCAAATTTATCCAGAAATGCCTGTTTATCTTCATTTTTCTGAAAAATGCAAAGAGAGCCATATGCTATAATCAATACATCTACTTTTGCTAATTTTGCATAATCATAGACGGTATTATACTGATAATCAAAATCCTCCAGTGCAAATTTCTGGTTGAAACGCACACTCTGCGTTCCCAGAAAATAAATCACATTAACATCCATCCCGCTTGCTGCTGCCCGAATCCCTCTCATCAGGTCCTTCGGATGTGCTGTATGCACATTTCCAATCAATACCCCAATTGTAAATTTCTTCCCCATAACATCGCTTCCTATTCCTGCCACAAATGCTGTTCTGTCTGTCCTTCCTGAAATAATTCACGCATTTGTTCATCTAGTTTATCATCCGGTTCATAATCTTTTAACATCCGAATCAGATGCTGCTCCCGCACATCATCTGTCATATAGTCTGCCAGCATCCGGTTGACCTCTTCAATTAACTGCTGTGGTTGTAAAATCTCTGTTGCCATATTTCCGGTCAGTTTGTATGCAAGACCTGCCGCATAATAGAATTCATAGTTTCCCATCATAATAGATGCCTGCAGATTACATTTGATTACAACACTCTGACGTGCAATTGACTGTATCATTTTTTCACTTCTTCCTTACGGATTTTTATATTTTCATTTTATAACATTTCACGAAAAACATCAACCCGAACTGCATATTGTTCTACCAATTCCTATCAATTATCTTTTCTCACTATTTTACCCTCTACAGTGTTTTTACTTCAAGAATCTGATAACCGTCTTATAAAATAGAAAAGTGAGCCTGCTGTCTTTCCCAATGCCATAAACCAGAGAATCACCCACAATCCCACTTTTACTTTCGTTCTGCGGAAGATAACCGGGAAGGTCTTTAAAATTTCCGCCAATGCTACTGCCACACAGCCTACGTATAATCCTGCACAGATTCCATATACTCCAAGAAAAATATGTCCCAGCGGAATCCGCATCATAAGGAAAACTGATAAGAGGTTTCCTCCGATTCCGCCTAATACAATCATATTCTCGTAAAGACAAATCCGAGCGGCAGTCTTCGTCTTTCCAATCATCCGGGGAATGATATTTAACATAATCAGAAATGCAAAGGTTCCTCCAGCCACCGCAGCGCCGGCGGTCAGTCCTGCCAGTCCTAGGAAAACATGTCTAATCCACATCAATCGTCTTGCCTCCCCGTCCGCAGTTGGCAATGTAAGTATCATCTACATCTTTTTCGTACTTACGCATCTCCACCTGGATTGGTGTCGGGTCGTTTGTTATCTTGCTGTTTCCAAAATGGTTAAAGAAAATGATAACTCCCACAGGCAGACCAATGCTATAGCAGATTTCCAGCTCCGTAATGCCGGTGGATTCTTTCCCCATCACCTGATAATAAAGCTTCTGGAACAGTTCCGTCACAGAAATGTCATTATTAAATGCCATGATGGTAAACGCCGCTCCAAAGAAAACCAGCACACATAAAACAGCTGTTTTTGCATACTCCGCTGTTTGGGAAGGCTGCAATGCCGGTTCATATTCAATCACAAAATCCGCTTCTCCTTCATTGGTAATGTCCACATTGGGATACTGTGCCTGTATCATTTCAAAAATTTTTAGGGAAGTCATCACCTGAACATATTCTGTTTTCTTTGCTTTCTGTGGAAAGGAATAAATTTTCATCTGCTTCAACTGGCGTATCATTGCTTCATCCGTTCCTGTCATCCTGGCAACATCCGATAACTTGACATGGCGGTCTTTGACCATGGAATTCTTTTCGATTTTAATATAAAGACTTGTCTGTTGACTACTCATGAAAATGGCATCCTTTCTACGAATTTTGTTACAAATGTTCCTTCGCCCTTCGTACTTTTATTTCCATTTTCATTGGTATAATAAAGAATGCCTCCTATCACGGCAATTATCACCAGTGAAAGGAGGCAGATACGATACGTCTTATGCTTCATACTATTCCGCCTCATTTCCTGTATTTTCCGGAATAGTATGTGTTACGATTCGTTTTTTATTCTTTTATTTATTTTTCATTGCAACCTGCAATGCCTTGGTAATTGCACTTCCTACCACGAAGCAGGCTGCTGCTTCAACCAGTCCGTTGACACCTACAAAGGCAATAACAAAACGGAATGGATTTAATCCGCCTGCCAGTGACTGTATGTAATCGGAGCTGAAGAAAAAGATTACCAGTGTTGACATGAAGAAAAAGGTATTTAAGATTGGACCTGCCAGGTTGGCAATTAAAATCTTCCAGTTCTTCATTTTCGGGAATTTGGATAATCCCTTATAGATAAGTCCGGTCAACCAGCCCATCAGAATTCTTGATACTACACATACCACGAAGGTTCCAAATGGATTGATGCCAAGGAGTACTGCTCCAAAAGGACTCATTCCAAAGCACTGGATAAAGCTTGTGATTCCAAATACTGCTCCTAATACTGCTCCACCCAATGGTCCTAAAATAATGGCACCAATTGTAACTGGAACTACAATCAATGTAATTTCCAGACCAAGTGTCTTAATATAACCAAGTGGGGTAAAAGCCAGAATCAGAATGATTGCAACCAACAGAGCCATCTCAACGAGTTTCACTGTTCTGCTACTTCTATTCATAGTCTCTTCCTCTTTTCTGCATCTGTCTGCCGATGCCGCAATATTATTTGTCTGCCACACTGCCAAAACAGTTTCCTGCAAACCTTGTTTAGAATACCACTTTTTTCCACTATATACAATGTTTGTATTCCAAAAAATACCTGCAGTTTAACTACAGGCAACATACTTTGCAAATTTCCCGCCAGGTGCATAAAAAGGGCATCACACAAATCTTCCGGTTTGCATGACACCCTTTTATCACTCATCTTAAATGCGACTCATCCAAGATGAATATTACATCCATAAACGGATTATTTTGCAGCCATTTCCTCTTTTAATGCTTTTGTAAGAGCTGGAACGATCTTATTTAAATCTCCAACAAGGCCATAATCAGCTACATCGAAGATCGGTGCATCTTCATCTTTGTTGATCGCAATGATAAGATCAGAATCTTCCATACCTGCTACGTGCTGGATTGCTCCGGAAATACCGATTGCGAAGTAAATCTGTGGACGAACTGTTTTACCTGTCTGTCCAACCTGAAGATCTACTGGTAACCAGCCATTCTCTACAACAGCACGGGAGCAGCTTACAGTACCGCCAAGAACTTCTGCTAAGTCCTCTAACAGTTTGAAGTTCTCTTTGGAACCTACTCCACGTCCACCAGATACTAAGATCTTAGCATCCATGATGTTTGCTGTATTCTTAACTTCTTTTACGATATCCATGATTTCAACATATCTGTTGTTTGGTGTAAATCCTGGATTGAACTCGATAACTTCTGCTTTTGCACCTTTGATTGGAGCAATTTTCTGCATAACGCCTGGACGTACAGTAGCCATCTGAGGACGGTTATCCGGACAAGCGATTGTTGCGATGGTATTTCCACCGAATGCAGGACGGGTCATCAGTAACTGATTGTGTTTCTGCTCCTGGTTTCCAACCGGATTGATTGGGAAATCACCAATCTCAAGAACAGTACAGTCAGCTGTCAGACCTGTTGCAACTCTTGCAGATACAGTAGGACCAAGGTCACGACCGATTGCTGTTGCACCAACTAACATAACTTCTGGTTTGAATTCGTTGATTACAGATGCTAATGCATGTGCATATGGCTCTGTTCTGTAGTTCTTCAGTTCCGGATCATCTACTACGATAACTTTATCAGCGCCGTACTCAGCAAGCTGATCTGCAAGACCTTTCACATCAGAACCAATTAATACTGCAGTTACTTCTGTATTTAAATCTTTTGCAAGTTCTTTTTGCCCTTTCCAAGTAACTCAAAAGCAACACCATTTAATGTGTTGTCTACCTGCTGTGCAAAGACAAATACTCCTTTATACTCTTCTAAACCCATTTTATTCACCACTTTTCCTTATTTTTATTAGATGATATGTTTCTCTTTGAATTTGCCAATTAAGTAAGATACTGCTTCGTCGGTATCGAGAGCAACCTTCTCGCCTGCACCTTTACGAACTTTGTCAGATGCTTTTGCGATTTTGGTCGGTGAACCTTTCAGACCAAGGTTAGAATCATCTACGTCTTTAAGGTCAGCTCTGCCCCATACAGTTACTTCTTTGTCAAATGCATCGAAGATTCCGCCTGGAGTCATGTAACGCGGCTCGTTTAATTCAGATAATGCTGTAACCAAGCAAGGCATTTTTGCTTTTAATACATGATATCCATCTTCAAACTGACGCTCAACGATTACGCTGTCACCTTCTACTTTGATATCCTGTGCATAGGAAATAACCGGAAGTCCAAGATGCTCTGCGATCTGAGGACCAACCTGTGCGGTATCACCATCGATTGCCTGACGACCGGTAATGATCAGATCATAGTCAAGGTTTCTCAATGCACCTGCAATGGTAGTGGAAGTAGCCCAGGTATCAGCTCCGCCTAACACACGATCTGTTACAAGGATTCCTTTGTCTGCGCCCATTGCCATTGCCTCACGAAGCACCTCGTCTGCCTTCGGAAGACCCATGGTAAGAACGGTTACTTCTGCGCCGTACTGCTCTTTTAATCTTAATGCTGCTTCCAGACCTGCTTTGTCATCTGGGTTCATGATAGTGAGCATTGCAGCTCTATCCAAAGTACCATCCGGATTAAATTTTACTCCGCCTTTTGTATCTGGTACCTGTTTTACACATACAACTATTTTCACGGTATATTCACTCCTTATATTTTTAATTTGTGTGCGCCATGATTTTTCGTTTAAAATCCTTTTGCGCCGATCTGTCAGAAACTATTTTAATAATGCGCCAGAAATAACCATTCTCTGAACTTCGCTTGTTCCTTCGTAGATCTCTGTAATCTTAGCATCACGCATCATACGCTCTACATCGTATTCTCTGATGTATCCGTATCCACCGAATAACTGAACTACTTCTGTAGTAACTGCCATTGCGGTTTCTGCTGCGAATAATTTTGCTTTGCTGCTTCTACAGAATATACCTTCTGTGTTACTTTAGCCATAGCAGCTTTGTAAACCAGCATCTGAGCTGCTTCAATTCTGGTTGCCATATCAGCAAGCTTGAACTGGGTATTCTGCTGCTGAGCGATAGAACGACCAAACTGTTTTCTTTCTTTGGTGTATGCAACTGCTCTGTCTAATGCACCTTCTGCAATACCAAGTGCCTGAGCTGCGATACCGATACGTCCGCCATCCAGAGTATTCATAGCGATTGGGAATCCTTTTCCTTCCGGTCCTAACAGATTTTCCTTTGGAATTCTGCAGTCTTCGAAGATTAACTCGTATGTAGATGATCCACGGATACCCATTTTCTTTTCTTTTGTTCCGAAGGAGAATCCAGGAGCTCCCTTGTCCACGATGAATGCAGAGAAGTTCTTCTTCTTTCTTCCTCTCTTATCTTCGGTAACACTTGTGATTGCGATTACGATATAAACGTCTGCAACTTTACCGTTTGTAATAAAGCATTTAGATCCGTTTAATACCCACTCATCGCCATCTAATACAGCCTTGGTCTGTGCTCCCTGGGCATCTGTACCAGCACCAGGCTCTGTTAATGCGAATGCACCTAACTTCTCGCCTGTTGCAAGTGGTTTTACATATTTCTGTTTCTGCTCTTCTGTACCATATGTCATGATCGGGTCGATGCAGAGAGAAGTATGTGCAGATACGATAACACCTGTTGTACCACAAACTTTAGATAACTCTTCTACACACATAACATAGGTTAATGGGTCACATCCCTGTCCGCCGTACTCCTTTGGTACCGGAATTCCCATGAAACCAAATTTTGCCATTTTATCAACTGTTCCCTGTGGGAATACTTCTGTCTCATCAACTTCCTGAGCCAGAGGTTTTACTTCGTTTTCTGCGAAATCTCTGAACAGAGTTCTCGCCATTTCATGTTTCTTATCTAAACTGAAATCCATGTTCTGAAATCCTCCATAAATTTTATTTTACTGAGCATCGACCGGAGTCTTTGTACGATCAGCATTGTATACATAGAATCCTTTTCCGCTCTTAGCGCCGAGGTTACCACCACGAACCATTTTACGGATTAATGGACATGCACGATATTTGCTGTCGCCTGTCTCGTTGTAAAGTACATCCATGATTGCAAGGCAGATGTCAAGACCAATGAAGTCACCTAACTCAAGAGGTCCCATTGGATGATTTGCACCAAGCTTCATAGCTGCGTCGATACCTGCGATATCAGATACACCTTCCATTTTGATAAATGCAGCTTCGTTAATCATTGGGATTAAGATACGGTTTACTACGAAACCTGCAGCTTCATTTACCTGTACCGGAGTTTTTCCGATTTCTACAGAGATTTTCTTAATAGCTTCTACTGTTTCAGCTGGAGTATTTACACCAGCGATAACTTCGATTAATTTCATTCTGTCTGCCGGGTTGAAGAAATGCATACCTACCATTGGACGGGTAAGACCATTTCCGATTTCTGTAATAGAAAGACTGGATGTATTAGAAGCAAAGATACATTCTGGTTTAGCAATCTTATCAAGTTCCTGGAATGTTGTCTTCTTAACGCCCATATCTTCGAATGCTGCTTCTACGATTAAATCGCAGTCTGCGCAAAGATTCTCTTTTAAACCTGGTGTAATTTTAGCAAGGATTCCGTCAACAGCCTCCTGAGTCATCTTTCCTTTTTCTACCAGTCTTGCATAGCCTTTTACGATCTTGGCCTTGCCGCCGTCAGCCCACTCCTGCTTGATATCGCAAAGAGCTACTTCATATCCGTCTACCTGGGCAAATGCCTTTGCAATGCCCTGTCCCATAGTACCTGCACCAATAACGCCAACTTTCATGTTAGTCCTCCTTAAAAATTATGTATTATATTTACCCGAAAACGAAAGCCTTCTGGGTTATAACTTGCAACGCACGACCCGAGAAGCGTTTTGCACTTCCCGGGTATATTTACTTATTCAGAAAGAGTGAATTAGTCTCTCTCAACGATTGTTGAGCAGCCCATTCCACCACCGATACACAGAGTAGCAAGACCTTTCTTAGCGTCTCTCTTCTGCATCTCATGAAGCAATGTAACTAAGATACGGCATCCAGATGCTCCAACAGGATGTCCAAGTGCGATTGCACCACCGTTTACGTTTACCTTAGACATATCAAATCCAAGATCTCTTGCAACTGCGATTGACTGAGCAGCGAATGCTTCGTTTGCCTCGATTAAGTCGAAATCATCGATAGACATTCCGGTTCTTGCAAGAACTTTCTTTGTAGAAGCAACAGGTCCAACACCCATGATCTCAGGCTCTACTCCGCCGAGTGCTCCGGCTACCCATGTTGCCATCGGCTTAACGCCAAGCTCTTTTGCCTTCTCCTCGCTCATAACAACGATTGCAGCTGCACCATCGTTAATACCGGAAGCATTACCTGCTGTAACAAGTCCACCCTCTTTACCAGAGCAGCATCTTAATTTGCTTAATGACTCAGCAGTTGTGCCTGGACGTGGTCCCTCATCTGTATCAAACATAACGGTCTCTTTCTTAACCTTAACCGGAACCGGAACGATCTCGTCATCGAACTTGCCCTCAGCAATTGCCTTCTCACACTTCTGCTGGCTGTTTGCAGAGAACTCGTCTAACTCTTCACGGGTAATTCCGTATTTGTCACATACGTTCTCTGCTGTAATCATCATATGATAATGATTAAATGCGTCTGTTAATGCATCATTTACCATAGTATCGATAATTGTTGCATTGTTCATACGATATCCAAAACGAGCTTTTGTCATAGCGTAAGGTGCCATAGACATGTTCTCCATACCACCTGCAACAACGATGTCTGCCTGACCAGCCATAATCATGTTTGCAGCTTCGTTTACACATTTCAAACCAGAACCACAAACTACGTTTAATGTAAATGCAGGAACCTCGATTGGTAAACCTGCTTTGATAGAAGCCTGACGTGCAACGTTCTGTCCCTGTGCTGCCTGGATAACACATCCCATCAATACTTCATCTACCTGCTCCGGCTTTACGCCAGCTCTGTTCAATGCCTCTTTGATTACGATTGCGCCTAAATCTGCGGCTGGAGTATTGCTTAAAGCTCCTCCCATTTTACCGATTGCGGTACGACATGCGCCTGCTAAAACTACTTTCTGTGCCATTTTCTCGTCTCCTTCTGAATTAAATTTGCCTTTTACTATTGTTATTTTTTAACAATCTTTTGTAAAAAAATAAAAGAAAGCCTTTCCGGCTCTTTCCCGACAATCTGATGTTATCATAGAAAGGGGATTTTTGCAAGTGAAACTTGCTTTATTGAGCCGGATTTTCAGCTTTCCTTAATAAAATACATGGTTTCCGATTACAGTTCCATTAATCAGTCCGTTGTTTCTGCGGAAATATAAGCAGTTTAAGGTTCTTGTACCTGCTAATACTTCTGTGGCAGCCTGCACACAGGACGCATCTGCCCCGGATGAAAGCACTACTGCAAAACGACCGCTGGCTACCGGTGAGAACTGCCCGCTCTGATAGATGACACCTACCACGGTATCCGGGAAATAACTGCTGTCCACACGGTTCATGACCACGCTTCCAACGGCAAGCTTCCCTTCATAGCTTTCGCCGCCTGCTTCGCACTGGATCAGTGCTGCCAGCATGGCAACATCACTGGCATTCACTGTTCCGCCACCGGAAGCATCACTTCCTGTGGTATTATCCCCGGTGGATGTCCCATCCGGATTTGCATTATTATCTGAAGCATCTGGTTGCTGACTGTTAATAAGTTCCTCTTCCTGACGCCTAATCTCCTCCTGTCGGGCAGCATCTTCTTTCGCCTTCTGTGCCTCTAATTCTTCCTCATAGGCTTTCTGTCTTGCGATTTCCGCATCTGTGTCTGCTATTTCCGTCTCTGCATCTGCTACATCCGACTTTGCTGCGCTTATTTTTTCCTGCTGGGCTGCCACCAGACTGTCTGCCTTGCTCTTCTGCTCCTGCTTCGTCTGTTCTGCCGCCAGCAGTTCTTCTTTTGCCGTCTCTAAATCTTCCTTCTGCTGTTTTAATTCAGCCAGTGTATCCTGATAATCAGAAAGCTCCTGCCTGTCATAATCATAAATGGATTTGGCATATTCCATCCGGTTTAAAAAATCCGAAAAAGAGCTTGCTCCAAGCAGCAGCTCCAGGTAAGACTGATTGCCATTTTCGTACATATATTGTACTCTTTTCTTCATGGCTTCGTACTGACTCTCAGAACGTGTTGTCAGCTCTGCAATCCGGCTTTCTGCTGCATCAATCTCCACATTTTTCGCCGCAATTTCATCCTGGGTATCCGCCAGTTCGTTGCTGATTTCCTGCAATCCATTATTTAATTCCGTCAGTTCATCGGAAAGATTTATCTGATATTCTTTCAAGGAATCAAGCTGAGACTGCTGTTCCTCTCTCTGACGTTCCCACTCTTCCCCGCTGCTTCCGGTGTCCTTAGATGCCAGATCCACTCTTTCCTTGGTACCGGTGTCTGCCTGCACCGTCATCTGTATCATCAGAAACAGTATCAGCAATGCGGAAAACATACGTCGTTTACTGTTTTTCTTCATATCTTTATCCTCTTTTATGGATTTATCACGCCTCTTGTTTTCTTCCTTTATTATAGACGGCATTCTTATGAAAATGCAACGAAAAACTACACTTCTTTTTCAATCCCAAGATTGTTTTTCCTCTCTGCTTGTGCTATATTTGAACTAGGAATTTTAACTGAGAAAAACATATTTTGTAAGGAGGTAACCGCTATGCTATTTATACGGACAGATGACTTAAAACCCGGCATGCGTCTTGCTAAACCTATCTATAATAAATTGGGCGTCATGCTTTATGACCGCGACACCAGACTGACCCGGCAGGGTATCGAAAGTATCCGGAATTTCGAGCTGATTGGTATTTATATTCTGGAGCCTGCCGAACCGGTTCCGCCATTATCCGACGAGGATATTGCTTTCGAACAGTTCCAGACCATTTCCATGTTCCAGCTTCGCGACTGCATGGATATGATTCGTAAAGGCAGACAGCCGGACAAGCTTCCAACGCTGGTCTCTTCGATTCTGTCCCAGTATGGCCGTCTTGACCACAAGCTGAACTTTGCGCAGAATTTAAGAAGCTCTGCGGATTATGTATACAAGCATTCCATCAGCGTTGCTATTCTGGTCGCCATGCTGACTCACCAGTTAAATATGCCGGATGATTTTCAGCAGACCTGTGTAACGGCTGCTCTGCTCTATGATTTTGGCTGGCTTTTTAGTTCCGACCGAGCTTGCTGAAAAAACGGATCCTTTAACAGAAGAAGACGAAAAGAAAATCCTTGCCTGCCGTATCAAGAGCTTAGATTATCTGAATCCGCAGACTCACAGTATAAAGTTATCACCGGATGCTTTAAGAATCATTACCCAGTTTATTACACTCTCCGCTCCGGAAGAGGCTGCTGACCCATCCAAGATTTTCCGCAGCAGCGGCACAAAGCTTTTACAGGTTGCAGATGCCTTTGACCGGATGACCGCCATGAGCCTAACCAATGAGCCGATTTCCGAAATCGTTGCCATGAAATATTTGCAGGAGTTTCCGGAAAAATATGATACAAAGATTGTCCGTGCACTTTCTCTTTGCATCCACATTCTTCCGAGAGGTGCCTGTGTAGATTTATCCAATGGCGAAAAGGCGATGATTCTTGAAGATAACCCGGAGGATTATTCCAAACCTCTTATCTTACAGTTTACTAATAATGAAATCTTTGATTTGCGTGACCCACACATCTATGACATTATCCAGATTCAGGATATCATGAAGACCATGGATAACCGGATTGCCATTGATGAAAATACTTTAAAGCATTTTACCTCAGACAAATATATCAAAGATGTAGCCGACCGGTTCCGCAAGCGCCAGAATCAGGCTGCCGCAACAGCCGCTGCCGAGCCGGCACCAAAGAAAAAGCTGCAAGAAAGAAGCTGGTGTAGAATTCGGCAATACAAAAAGCCATGTATGTTCAATCTAAAATATTGAACATACATGGTTTTCTTTTTAACCACATATCCGATAACCAGATAATACTAATGCTCCAAAATTTTAATGCCACATTCCACTTACCTCTTCCCCTCTCTATCATTCACTACTACGCTTTTATTAATAAGTCCTCTCCTTTTTCTGTACTCTCTTGGTGTAATCTTGTATCTATCCTTAAACACGCGGTTAAAAGTTCTTTGACTTTCAAATCCAAATCAAGACATATATTTGTAATGGAATCCATTGTGTTTTCCAGTGCCGCAACTGCATAATTTAACCGGACTCCATTCACATATTTACTAAAATTACAGTGAAAGGTTTTTGCAAACATTCTTGACAACACATATTTACTTACACACAATTCATATGCCATTTTTTCAAGGCTGATGTTTTCTCTAAAATTTTTGGCCACGTATTCTACCGCATTATAAATCAGGTCATCACTCCCTACTGTGCTTTTATCAACCATTGGCATTTCCGCGAAAACATGGGCAAGAATCATCTGTACATAAGCCTGTATCAGCATGGGATTCCCCTCTGTTATTCCTGCCAGATATTTTATGGCATTTACCACATCCGGATGCACCTGCTCTTTTTTACAACCGGGTTCCTCGGGCTGTATATCTGCAATTCTCTATAATAGGAAGGAAACAGGGTCGGATCAAGATACAGGTATATTACCTTATTTTCTTTTTTCCCAAACACCTGATAATGATGTATTACATTTGGAAACACAACTGCAAAATCCCCTTCATCCATATGGAACAATTCCTGTCCCACTCCAAGTTCTATTTCTCCATTCGTTACATACACTACCTCTATTGCTTCGTGTAAATGTGGTGGAAAATGCACTGTTTTTTTTCCACTCTGCCACTATTCCATCTATTCTGTTCTCATATACCAATAACACTCGCAAGCAACTCCTCAAACAAACTTAGCGGATAATGAAGGAATAGTGAATGTCTTTTTTTCTGCACTAATCCGATAATCATCTTCCACATCACTTCCCCAGCTATCAATTCCACCGACTCCTCTTACTGCACCATAGACACAAAGGACTGTTCTTCTTGCTGGTGGCAGTTCCTCATGGTGTGTTGCGTTTTCAACCTCTGATGCCGTATAAGGCAGACACGAAAAAGCAAATGTCTTGTCGTTTTTCTCTATTCGTAATGTCTGTGGTGAACTATCCATTCTGCTATTATCCAGACTTGTATGTCTTGTAATCTCCAACCACTCTGTATCCATTCTCATGCCACATTCCTGTGGAACCAGATATGGTGTCAGGCTCAAATCTGATACCTCATAAATTCCTTTTTTCTGCCCCTGCCTTTCTGTCCGGATAGGTTTCCCCCGATAATCCCTTGTACATATATTTATCTGCAAGTGTCGGCATAATAAACCTCATTCCGAATACCGGAAGTTCCGGCAGTCCCTTTACTCCTGTGTAATCCACATCCACCTTGATATTTCCAGTTACATCAATGGTATAAGATACAATGACTGTTGTGGCTGGATTGCTGACAGTCTCATAGGTATATTTCACAATTATTTCCCCGGCAGCCACATCACCGCCATAGCTATTATTGTCCGGAGCATACTGCTTTTGCAGTTCACCGTCCATAATAACTTCCATTTTTTACAGTCAATGAACATATCCGATGCAAGCCAGCTTCCACTTTTAATATGAAACCTGCTGCCTCTGTCATTATCTGTTAATGCTCTCCAAAAAGTAGGTCTTGGACAACGATACAACCATTCATAACCGTTTTTTACTACAGACTCCAGACCGCCTTGTGCATACGAAAATATATAATCAAACCTTTCTCCATGTACACCAAGTGTATAATCTCCATATACAACTCTTAATTTACTTTTATCTGTATAAGCCATAGTAATACCTCACTTCCTGCATAGCTGGTTTTTCTTTTCGATCAGCAAATACGATTCCATTTCCTGAAAACTCATAATCAGAAGGCTTATCATCAAAGTCTCCTCCATAACGTAAAACTTCTTTTCCTGTCACTTCATCTTTCACGAGAAGTGCCTGATCAATGAAATCCCAGATAAATCCACCGTGGTACATCTCATACTTATCTATTAACTTCATATAAGTACCAAGTCCTCCCATCGAATTACCCATATCATGCATATACTCACACAAAAGATAAGGTTTCTTTTGGATTATTATTTAAATATTCCTCCACTTCATAAGGCTTTGCATACATTCTGCTCTCTACATCTGATATGGTTTCCTCATAATTACGGTCATAGAAAGAACTTTCATAATGAACAAATCTGCCATCCTGCTTTTCCTTGAAGTAAGTATTCATTGCTTCTATGTCATCACCCGCATAAGATTCATTTCCTAAAGACCAGAAAAGAATTGCTGTGTGGTTTTTAAAAGTTTCAAAATTACTCCTAGCCCTGTCAACAACAGCCGCCCGCCATTGTGGAATAGAACAAGGTATGCTGCACGATGGTTCAATCGTACCAAGTTTCTGGAATGTTCCATGACTTTCCATATTCGTTTCTGCCATTACATAAATGCCTGCTTTATCACACAGGTAATACCACGGTATCTGATCCGGATAATGGCAGGTGCGTACTGCATTGATATTATTTCTAATCATACAATCAATGTCTGCTGTCATTTCATCCATACTGATGCTTCTTCCTGTCTTTGCACTCCACTCATGACGGTTTACTCCGGTAATGACAAGACGTTTACCATTTAAATAGATTACCTTGTCAATCATTTCCAGTCTTCTGAAACCTATGTCATATGGAATTATCTCTAATATTTCTCCATCTTCGCCTCTAAGCTCTACATATGCGTGATACAGATATGGGCAGTGATTATCCCATGCCTTAACACTTCCAACCTCAGTATCCATCACTCCTACAAGACTTCCATGTTTTTCCTCTAAGGTGATATTGTCCTCTGCCACCTGATTATTCTCCCGGTCTTTTAACACAAAATGGGCAGCTACTTTCTTTCCTTCTGGAGCAGTTACTTTTATCTTTACCGATACCCTGCCGCTTGCATTATCCTTGTTTAGTGTCGGTTGAAACCATACATCTTCCAAATGCACCTCTGGCACTGCTTTTAAAGTTACATTTCTGAAAATTCCAAAAAAAACGGAAAAAGTCCTGATCCTCCAAAAATGCTGCCGTACTCATTTTGTGAACCTGAACTGCCAGCACATTTCCTTTTTCTCTGATAAATGGTGTCAGATCAAATTCTGACGGTGTAAAACTATCCTCTGCATATCCTACAAACTGACCATTCAGCCACAGATACATCGCTTCTTCCACACCTTCAAAACAAATACGGATTTTCTTTTTACGCATTTGCTCACTCAGATTAAATCGTTTGATATAAGAGCCGACCGGATTATACTCTGCCTCGGAAAACATTCCTGCCTCGTCCCCGGTACTCCCCATACTATACGCACCCCTGTGATATTCTTTTCCCTCCCACGGATACATCGTATTGATATAGCGTATTTTGTCATAGCCTGCCAGCTCAATATGTCCAGGAACCATAATCTTATCAAATGAAGATGCATCAAAATTTTCCTCATAGAAATTTTCCGGTCGGTCCATTACATTTTTACTAAAAGCAAACTCCCATTGTCCATTCAATGACTGTGTCAACGGATTTTCTGATTTTTCCATATCTGTATAATCCATATAGTAACAATGGTCACTATGTGCGTCCAACTGGTTTACACGGAACACTTCCGGATTGTCTAACCACTTCATATCAGCATTCATAATAATTCTCCTTATATCTTTTCTTATTTTCTTTTTCTATATAACCCCTAAAGCAAACTTCGAGGGGCTATTTTCATTACTGATTCTGCATATTTTCTTTTAATTTCATATTTGCCCGTTCTACATTAAGGAATGAAAGAATGACTGCAATAACTATGTCAAATATAAATGGAAGCCACAGATACATAAAATACATCATATTGATACAACTATCCGGCTGAACCACATTGTCAAGATTAATATATCCACTTATATCTAGCATCCAGCCTGAAAGTGCAACACCAATACCTCCACCGAGTTTTACGCCTAATGAAGTACAAGAGAACATGGAACCGTCAATTCGCTTTCCGCTCTTTAAATAAGTATATTCTGAACATTGTGCAATTACTGCACTCATATCTCCCTGCCAAGGTCCTTCTCCGAAGGATGTAAGAACTGTAAATAACAGCATTAATGGAACACTACCCAGATAACCTGCCACTGCAACCATCAAACGGCATACTGTAGCAAACATATAACTATACTTATTTAACTTATACATTCCTTTCATCTTTGAAACCAGTACAGGTGTAACAGCAAGTGCAATAATCAAAGGAATGTTATTTGCCCATGAAAATATACCGAACAAATTCTTATTCAGTAATACATATGTCATAAAAAGATTCCTACATTCACCATAGCTGCACGAAGCTGCTGAAGAATATAGATTACGCAAATCATTGAAAAATATTTATTGCTAAAGAGAAGTTTTATTGTCTTCTTAAAAGAAAGTTTGTCATCTTCCTCTCCTGCTACTCTGTCATCTTTTAATTCTTCGTCCGGCAGTTCTTTTACTGAAAATACAGCAAGTGTATTGGTAATAATACCTATAATACAGTAAATAGCTGCGATAGTTCTCCATGCGGCACGCACCACCACCAAACATTTCTACTGCGCCAACAGTAGCAGACTGGATGACCAGATTTGTACCAAATGAGAACATGAAACGGAAAGAACCCATCTGAACACGCTCTTTACTATTTTTTGTTACCAGTGATGTCAACGCTGCATACGCAATATTATTAGCAGTATAAAACACAGCATTAAGCAATGTATATGCTATAAAAAACCATGCATACTGAGCTGTTTTTCCAAGACTTGTCGGAATTGCAAATAAACCAAACAACGTGATGGCACAGCCAAAAAATCCATAGAACATCCACGGTCTTGCTTTCCCCATCTTACTCTTTGTATGGTCTATCATTGTACCGAAAAATATATCCGTAACTCCATCAAATAATTTTGATACTGCTATCAATGTACCTACTATGCCCGAATTTAACCCAACTGTATTTGTCAGGTAAATCATGACAAATGATGATAAAAAAGCATATACTACATTTCCTGCCAGATCCCCCGAACCATAACCAACCTTGTTATACCATTTCAGGTATTTTTTTTCTTCCATGAGAATTTCTCCTTCCACAAGTACTTTTCCTTTTGCTTTGTTTTGCCCCACAGCTTTATTATGGTTAGTATATAAAAATAAGTACAAAATGGCATATCATAAATTGGACAAAATATGCACAAAATGATAAAATTAATGAACATAAGGATTATATTGGACAGATTTTTAGCCATTTTTGACATACACTTTTTATATTTCAATACAAGGAGTATATTGAGTTACCAAATCCGACAATATACCAAACTTTTCTCTACTTACATCGAATAAAATTGCAAGTGCCATCATCCACAGCATATCAATATAGCTAGAATTACCATTCCAATACAATGGCATATCATTTAATAACTGTATAAAATCATTTTCTAATTTTTCTATATCTTCACCACTAGAATATCTTGCAATAAGTAATTCAAATTGTATAGCATCAATCTTTCTTTTTACCGAATAAATTCTATCTTCTCTTACCTCATTATTTTCTAACTTATTTTGAAAATTTTTTTATTCCCTGTCTCTTCCAAAATATATTCCCTAAAATATTTTTCATTCATTACTGTATCACGCAATGTCTGTTTCTCCTTAGTAGTGCTTCTTTCATATCATCGCCAACGATGCGCTTTTAAGAATTTATCTGGAATTCTTAACTTCAGTTCTCTTTCTAATTCTTTAAAAAAGACAGCAAAATCAGCTTCTTCCCACCATTGTTGTGAGTTACTTAATGCCACTGTTCTTTCTCCATATAAAATGCAGCATCCAAATCTTCCTCTTTCATAGTTCAACCTTATCGGAAAATAATCATATGCTGTAAATTCCACGCTGAATGCTCGGTTATTGGCATCATCATATATGTCCAAAATGCAAAAATCTTTAACCTTATCCCCCATTTTTTCTTTTGCCATCTTAGTAAAATTAATTGCCATTGTTTGTGTCTCATTAAATTCCATCCCAATACCCTCCGTTTTATTATCCATTCCTATTCTCCTATCAAATTTTTACCGTTTTCATCCAGCCAATATCTCTGTTTTTCTGGTATTTCTTCTGTAAAATCCTGATACTTTCCTATCCAGCCATCAGGAACAAACGCTTCAAAAGATTCCGGTTCAGCATAATACGATATAAATACCCGATTTTCAAAATCTATTAAAATAGATGGATTATATGCTGATTTATCATTATAATCAGATTCCTTCATTAACATTTTCTTTAATTCTTCGGCTGTAATTTTATATTCTTTTATATTATCCAAAAATGTGTTTTCGACAATTCATTTACTACTTTTATGCCAAATCTGGAATCATCATCAAAAGTATCATTATAGCCTTTCTTACGATATGCTTCTTCTAACTTTGGATAATCTAAAAAGCAATAATCCTTGTCTAAAATATACCACTCTATACAGCCGCACGATTTTATTGCTACTATAATATTTTCTGCATATATTGGTTTCATAATATATTGCCTCGAATCATTTACTAATTTTATTTTTTGTAATGAACCAAATCGTATGGATAATATGGCACATTCTTTAAATTACTATCATCTAAATTTAATATTTTTGCAATAGCTCCTGCTTCAAAACTCCAGTAACCATAATATATATTCTGGTCACTTTTATGAGCCTCATAACACTCGTATTCTTTATTATACCAGTCCTCTTTCAAATATTTCTCCAATAAATCTGATTTATCTCTTTCTTTAACTAACTCTTTCATTATTTGAAATCTGTCTGGAAATAAAAGTGGTAAATTTGGTTGTTTTTCCCCCATCAGAAAAAAAAGCAACAACCAGTCCTTTACCTCTTTTTCTTTCAGTTTTCTTTTTGTTAATGTAATCAGTTTTTGCTCTATTTCAAATAGGACTGCAAGTGATAGCATCTTTAAATTCTCATTATATGCAACCTGTGAAAAGAAGGACATTATCCACTCTTCATATATTTCCATAAAATCACTTCTTAAACAAGCTATGTTATCTCCCTTAGAATACCTTGCTATTATAATTCCAAGTTTAATACGAAAAATTCCCTGTTTTACTGGCACTAATCTTTCTGGTCTAACTTCTCCGCCATTTACTTTTTTGTTAATTTTAAAATCCTACCTGTATCTTCTGCTATGAATTCGTCGAAATATTTTTCACTTTTAATATAATCTCTCATTCCCTGATTTTCTCCATTTGGTATACACCACTGTATCATTAGATAACTTTATTTTCCATCAATGCTTTTTCTATTCGCTGCACCTTTTTCGCATCATCCAGAGTTTTCCACGCATGATGTGTCACATTGGGCATCTCCACACAAATAATTTTTTCCGGCTCAGCCATTAAATCTTCAAAATCATCCGCGGCGCAATAGATGCATTTTTATGGTCCATTGCAAATTCAATCTCACTTTCCTGTATCCTGTCACAAGTCATGCCAAATATATGTTTAATTATATTTTGTAATTTTTCTTCTGAAAATTCTTTTTGATGCAAATTTAAAATGGATTTCACTTTATCAATAAAATCATTATAAACATCATCTTCCAACAAATTAATATATGCATAACTCATACCGTTATGAAATAGCACTAATCTCTCACCATATGAAAAATCTGACAAATAATAAAATTCATTAATTTTCCCACAATTTGTGCATTTAGCAGCTTCTCTTCTTACTTTTATTTTCATATTCATCCTATAATATATTTTTTATCTTTATCACCAATTTGCTCGATATTTTTCATTTAAAACAGAATCCATATTATTATCAACCAAAAAGAAATATATTTCATCTAAAAACTTTTCTTTATCCTCTTTTTTTATAACAAAATGTTTATCAAATCGGTCGTTGCCTTCAATACGAACATCTTCTATTGATGCCATCTTTAAATCTTCTCCAAACTCCCATATCAACATAGGTATTGTCAAATTAAATCCCTTATAGTTGATATATACTTCATCATCCTCCATCAATTCAAAAACTTTTATTTTTAAATCAATATCTCTGTTTACATATAACATATAATTCTCTTTAGTTAATTTATCCCACAACATATGGATTCCTCCTTAATATCTATCAAAATATATACCATATAATCCTGTACATGCATCCATTGCTGGATTTCCTTTTATTGCAGATTCAATAATTTGCTCTGGGGTTTTCCTTTTTTTATTAAATTTTCATATGAATTTTTTTCTGCTCGAGCTAACGCTGCATTATATCCATCAATATTGTTTACATTTCCATTGGAATCAATATATGCATTTAATCGTGATTGATTTCTATACTCATTTACGGTTCTTGCAATTTCTTCTGTACTTGCGCCCTCTAATGTCATCTCCGAAACTATTTTTTGTGCCGCACCTTCATTTCTATTATGATAAGCTATTCTATTTTGTCTATACTCTTCTACTGCAATTGGATCATCCCAGTTTCCATTAGCAAATGAAGCCAAACTCCCATCTTCTCTCGGTCTATATCCATATACAGAATTAGAATCCTCCATGGCATCTCTTAACACTTTAGGATCATCTGAAGGATTATGTTCATATTTAAATCCTCCTAAATTCTTCATGCCAGAAACATTCCTCTTCACATCCAGCTTATCAAGCCCATGTGAAGTAAGTCCGCTGGCAGCATTCCTGCCATCATTCCCGCAGTCTGGTTTCCCGATAAATCTGTTGTCAATTTCGAGACACCCTCGCCCGCCAATGTTGAAAGTCCTTCTTTGGCAATTATCGTTGAACCGCTTCGAAAAGTAAGTTTTCCTACTGTCGAAGCTTTTCCAATTGGAATAAAGGCTGATGCTGCGAAAGAAAATACACCCTCCGTAAAATAATACGCCTCTTCATTTCCCTGAAAGACTACTTCTTTTAGCCGATTCACAGCCGTACTGTCAAGATCACTAATACTTCCATAATAAACATCCTGTGCCCCTTCGGCTGTATCTGTAATTCCAAAAACGGTTGTTCCGCTTCCAATCATTGTACCTGCGGCTACCACTGCCGGAGTTGCTGCTCCAAGCGATGCTGCAATACATGCTACACCAACTACAACCAGTACAATTCCGCCAATTGCTTTTATAACACCTTGCACTTCCCGTTCTTCTGCCGCATCTTTTAACTGCTGTTCTACATCCCATATTGCATCATAAGTTTCCTGATTAACCGTATGCTGCTGATAAAAATATTCACTCAAATATGCCAGTGTATACACATCGATGTCAGTATAAAAACTATTGCTTGTATAAGTAGTAATTGCTGTTTTACTGGTTCCTATTTTCCCAAGGCAGTTTTTTATACTGTCAACCATGAGATCTACTGTATTTTCAATAATTGTTACCGTAGTACTTTCCTGTGTCTGAATTGTCTCAATAAAATTCAAAAGTTCCTGATCCAGTTGTTCATGCAGTTCTATTATACCATTTGTTCCCGGTGTATTCACGTCTGAAATATCTGAGATATTGGATACCGCCTGCTGTACACTCTGAGCATAAGATTCCGTATCCGCTGAATTCGTAGCCAGTTTTGTGCGGAACTCCCGGATTGCTTCCTCATCCAGTCTAAAGTTCGTCGAACCATCTATCTCATTATAACATGCCTTATGATAAGCAATATCATCTAGCATATTTTGCGTTGCCACCTTTAAACAGGATATCATAGTAATATGTACATCATATAAATAATTTTTTGCTGCTGTTGCCGTCTCTCCTATAAACTGGTCACTCTGAATAAACTGATTTATACTTCTTTCACACGTTTCCAACTTACTTATCAAGCCTTCCAGCTTTGACTTATACTCCCATAACAGATTATTTATATCTGTATATTTGATTACAAACCCTTCCATTCTTCTCCCCATCCTTCTATGGATGTTCCAGTAAATCTAACAATGTATTACTTTCCTTTAACTGATTACTCTGCTCTCTGTCCCGTTCTATCCAGGAATTTGATATTTCAGATATATTGCATATATCCGAAATCAATATCTGTTCATAAGCACTTACTATATTTGCAAAACTCTCATAACTGCTTAAAAACTTCTCCAATGCTTCTGATTTTCCACTAATATCTGTTGTTGTTGCCTCCAGCGAAAGACCACATTCATCCATATACATTTTTCCGATATCTGATTCCGTGGCTATCTCATCTAAAATAGTTATCATCTGTTCCACTCCTGTTTTAAACATTCCTGCTAATTAAAAAAGTTTCGAATTTTTGTACATAAATCATCCCATGCATTTACCAGTTTTGAAAGTGCTCCATATTTCTCATTCTGTTTTTCCTTTAAAGCATTAATCTCCCAGTTGATCTCATCTTCTACACTATCAATACCGGAAATATATCCATCATAGTCTATTTTCAATCCGCCACTCTCACAGATTTCATAAAAATACTGTGCCTTATTTCCCGTCCATAATGATTCATAGAAAGTCGGCATATTACTATGAATATTCTTTATATCCTCCAACGCTTCCTTTGCATCATCCAGGGTATTATAAGCGACCCGAAGTCTCTCAATCTCAGCTTCTATATCATTAATTTCGCTCTTGTATGATTCCTGTTTTTTCTCATTTGCACTTTTCTGTGATTTTAAACTTTGATATTTGGAATTGTCATATTTTTTAGCCATATTAATTCCTCATACTCTGCTTCAGTCTTCGAACATCTGCCCGCTCTACATCAAGACTCTCCATTGCTTTTTGAATATTATCAACCATTATTCTCTCATCATCATCCGTATACCCCTTAAATACTACCTTGTTAATATCAGATGCCTGAAAATACATTAACCGGTCTCCCATCATTCCTTCCGGATAAGTACATGCTCCATAATCAAAAAGTTTGTAATCTCCATTTATCTTTAGCTGTAGTCCTCTTGCTACGATTACATACTTTTTACACCTCCATGCACAATAACAACACTTCCTAACGGCAGATAGTCCACTCTCTCTTCCATTTTGCCACCTCATATGCATACTTATTCTATTTTTATTGCCTCATATCATTTGGGATTATCACCGGAGATCTCCTGTTGATTTCATCTCAGGTCCGAGTGAAATCTCAGCGCCACGCAGCTTCTCGAATGAGAATACCGGCATCTTGATTGCAATGTAATCGGCTGTCGGAGCAAGTCCAGGTGTGTAGCCCATGCCCTTTATTGTCTCACCCATGATGATTCTTGCTGCGAGGTCTACGATTGGAATACCTGTAACCTTGCTGATGTATGGTACTGTTCTTGAAGAACGTGGGTTTACCTCGATAACATAGATGTTGTCGTCCATATCGATAAACTGGATATTAATCATACCAACAACATGGAGTGCCTGTGCAAGTCTCTTTGTATACTCAACCAGAGTCTCTTTTGCTTTTTCTGAGATAGTATGTGCAGGGTAAACTGAGATAGAGTCTCCTGAGTGTACTCCTGTACGCTCGATGTGCTCCATGATACCCGGAATCAGGATATCTGTACCGTCACAGATTGCATCAACCTCAATGTCCTTACCCATAAGGTACTTATCTACAAGTATTGGATGATCCTGTGTGATTGTGTTGATGATGCCGATAAACTCTTCGATTTCATCATCATTCCATGCAATCTTCATAC